>ERZ827490.2022-NODE-2022-length-23260-cov-4.291187_pt1 | contig 23260 bp, 25 predicted proteins | sample MGYA00519770_ERZ827490 | MGnify/ENA primary metagenome ERZ827490 (study PRJEB31778, sample SAMEA3449324) | human gut metagenome | biome: human gut; feature: human-associated habitat; material: faeces | place: United Kingdom | collected 2010/2012 ...
CACCACAGCCACAGCCTGTACAGCAACCGGCACCACAGCCACAGCCTGTACAGCAGCCGGCACCACAGCCACAGCCTGTACAGCAGCCGACACCACAGCCACAGCAGATGGCAGGAGCGGTTCCGCCACAAGGATATGCAATGCCGCCACAGGGATATGCAATGCCACCACAGGGATATGCAATGCCACCACAGGGATATGCAATGCCATCCCAGAATTACGAGAATGTAAACGTCCAGCCGGCTTCTTTCCAGCCATTTACAGGTGGAAATGCGTTGCCGGGTCATGAGAATATTGACCTTATTATGGACGTGCCTCTTGAGGTGACAGTAGAACTTGGCAGAACAACCAAGTCAATCAAAGAAATTCTTGAATTTGCGCCGGGAACTATCGTTGAGCTTAACAAAATAGCAGGTGAACCTATTGATGTACTTGTAAATGGCAAGTATGTTGCCAAAGGTGAAGTAGTTGTTATTGAAGAAAGTTTTGGTGTTAAAATTACAGAAATAGTTAAATAAACAGTAGGAAAAATATTAAAACTATTGTATAATTAAGAATAATCATATTGTGTGATAGGAGAATTTTTTATGGCTAAGAATATTTTAATTTGCGATGATGCAGCATTCATGAGAATGATGATTAAAGACATTCTTACTAAGAATGGATATACTGTAGTCGGAGAAGCTGAGAACGGAGCTAAAGCCGTTGAGAAATATGCTGAACTGAAGCCGGACCTCGTCCTTATGGATATTACAATGCCTGAGATGGACGGAATACAGGCTCTTAAGAAAATTAAAGAAGCGGATCCTTCAGCAACCGTAATTATGTGTTCAGCAATGGGACAGCAGGCGATGGTTATTGAATCAATCCAGTCCGGTGCGAAAGATTTTATTGTTAAGCCTTTTCAGGCAGACAGAGTTCTTGAGGCTGTAAGAAAAGTTGTTGGTTAATTATGGTAACTGTTTCACTTGCTAATAACAGTGTTGCACAGTTTATTTCGGTAACAGTAATCTTTCTGGTAGTTCTTGCCGTTACATATTTTACTACACGGTGGATTGGTTCTTATCAGAAGAAGCAGATAAGCTGCGGCAACATTAAAATTGTTGAGAGTCTGAGACTTTCAGGTAATAAGATTTTAGAGGTTGTTAATGTGGGCGATAAGTATTTTCTTATTGCTGTATGTAAAGATACTGTTACAACCATAGGCGAGATTAACGGTGATGAACTTGTACTTACTGACAATACTAAGACAGGAGAGACATTTGGTAATGTCTTTTCAAGATTTAAGATAGTTCATAAAGATAAAACAGAAAAGGAAGAGACAGATGAAGAAGAAACATAAGCTCTTCTTGAGACTTGTAAGGCTTGTTTTTGTCATTGCAATTGTTTTTACGGTAATCCATTTAAGCAGGACCAATATTTATGCAACGGATACCATTCCTACCGTGAGTGAGACAGAGACAACCGGTTCAAGTAATTTAACAATAGGAATATCGGCAGGAAATGGAAGTGACCTTGCAAGCGTATTGCAGATACTTTTGGTATTGACAGTTATTGCACTTGCTCCTTCCATTCTTATTATGCTTACTTCTTTTACAAGAATTATTATCGTGCTGCATTTTACGCGTTCAGCAATAGGCACACAGACGGCACCGCCTAACCAGGTGCTTGTGGGACTTGCTCTTTTTCTTACTTTCTTTATCATGGCACCTACTTTTAAGACGGTGTATGATGACGCAATTAAGCCTTTATCCAAGAATGAGATAACGTCGGAGGAAGCGTATGATGTGGGCATTAAGCCGATAAGACAGTTTATGTTGGAGCAGACCAACACCAAGGACATAAGGATGTTTATCGATATAGCCAAGGTGGATACTTCAACGCTGAAGGACTATGATGATATACCGATTCAGGTATTGATACCGAGTTTTATAGTCAGTGAATTAAGAATTGCTTTTATAATAGGTTTCCTTATCTATATACCGTTTATAATAATAGATATGGTTGTTTCATCGGCACTTATGTCCATGGGTATGATGATGCTTCCGCCAACAACAATATCGTTGCCGTTTAAGATACTTTTGTTTATAATGGCTGACGGCTGGAATCTTGTTATAGGTAATTTAGTTAAGACTTTTTACTAGTTTAGGAGGAACGTATGTCTGAACAACAGATAATTGATATATCAAGAAAAGCACTTTATCTTATAATCCAGTGTTCGGCACCGATTCTGATTATTTCCCTTGTTGTCGGTCTTGTTATAAGTATATTCCAGACAATGACATCCATTCAGGAGCAGACTTTGACATTCGTTCCGAAGATTATAGCAGTCTTTATCGGAGTAATGTTGTTTGGTTCATGGATGCTCAATAATATTACATCATATATGAACGAGCTTTGGTCTAATTTTAATATGTACATAGGTCGTTCATAAACAGGCAGGTGTTCGTATGTTTAATTATGAGGTAGCTTTGAATTACTGGGAGGTTTTTCTCCTGATTTTGGTACGTATAGCTAGCTTTGTTTATACGGCACCTTTTTTTAATATGGCTAATACACCTCAGAGGACTAAACTGGGGTTAGCTTTTTTTATTTCGTTAATTGTGTTTACGCTTGTTCCGGACAGAACGCTGGAATACAGCAGTATTCTGGAATATGCGATTCTTGTAATCAAGGAGAGCGTAGTCGGGCTTTTACTTGGTTTTTCCTGTATGGTCTGTGTGCAGACCATAACTTTTGCGGGTAACATTATTGACAGTAATATTGGTTTGTCAATGGCAAGCGAGTATGACCCTACCCTTAGAGACCAGACTACAGTATCAGGTACGCTATATTACTATACGGTATTTTTACTCCTTATGGTATCGGGACTTTATCAGTTCCTTATATCAGCGATTGTGGATACATATACTATTATCCCTATAAACGGATTATCAGTTAATCCTTCCTTATACAGTTCGGTGGTTACGCTTGTTTCTGATTATTTTATAATAGGTTTCAGGATTGCTTTACCGGTATTTGTATCGCTCCTTATTGTGAACTGTGTATTGGGTATTCTGGCAAAAGTCGCATCACAGCTTAATATGTTTGCTGTTGGTATCCAGATAAAAATCCTGGCAGGTCTCGTCATAATGTTTGTTACTGTAGGACTGCTTCCGCAGATAGCCAATTTTATATATCAGAACATTAAGGCTGCGGTTAAGCTGGTTGCGGGAGGACTTAGATGATCAAATACAATCTGCAGTTCTTCGCCAAAGACGGACCGGGTGGACAGAGGACCGAACCGGCTACTGCCAAGAAATTAAAAGACGCAAGAAAAAAAGGTCAGGTTGCTAAAAGTAGGGACCTGACAAGCTCGGTTTCCCTGCTGGTATTTTTTATAATACTAAAGATATATGTAGGGACGATGGGAACTAAATTCATTAATGAATTTAAGGTTATTTACAAAAAGATGGGCGAGGTCAATGCAACCTCCCTTGAACTTAATTCCCTTTCGAGATTTTTTAAAAATTATATGTCGGATGCCATACTTGATATGCTTGTAATTCTGCTTCCTATAATGGCTGCAGCAGTGCTTGTGGCATTTGTAGGTGATTTGGTCCAGGTAAAATGGAAACCGACTGCAGAACCAATGAAACCGAAAGCGGATAAATTTAATCCGGTGAACGGCATAAAGCGTATTTTTTCAGTTAAAACGCTTGTTCAGTTGCTTAAGTCCATTGCCATTGTGGCAATATGTATGTTAGTAACCTATAATAAATTAAAAAAAGAAATAGGACTGCTTTATAATTTTTATAATATATCCCTTGAAGCGGCAATTATCAGAATGGGAGATGTACTTCTGGATGTAGGTATAACCATCAGTGTGATATATCTGATTGTGGGTATTGCCGATTTTATTTTTGAATATGTCAAGTTCAAAAATGATATGAAAATGTCTAAGCAGGAATTAAAAGATGAATGGAAGGATACCGAAGGTAATCCTGAAGTTAAGAACCAGCAGAAGCGAAGGATGAACGAGGCATCAAGGAGAAGAATGATGCAGGCGGTTCCCGAGGCTGATGTTGTAATTACGAACCCTACCCACTTTGCGGTTGCATTGAAATATGAACAGAATTCAGGAAAAGCACCTGTTGTTGTGGCAAAGGGAGAAGATTATCTTGCACAAAAAATTAAAGAGACTGCAAGGGAAAATCAGGTTGAAATCGTTGAAAACAAACCTCTTGCAAGGATGCTCTACTATAATGTTGACCTGGGCAGTGAGATTCCGCAGGAACTGTATCAGGCAGTAGCTGAGGTTCTTGCCTTTGTATGGAAAGTTAAACATAAAATATAATAATTACAGGAAGGAGACAAAAAAATGAAAAAGACAGATATTATGATTGGCATATATTTATTAGCAGCTATTGTCTGTCTTTTTATAACACTTCCTTCCGGCTTACTGGATGTGATGCTTGCCATTAATATAACTGTGGCATTCATAATTCTTTTTACGGCATTGTATTCCAATGATGTGCTTGATATGCAGGCATTCCCTTCAATGCTTCTTTTTACAACAATTTTCAGGATAGCACTTAACGTATCTTCAACAAAGCTTATTCTCAGTACGGGTAACCCGGGTAAAGTCGTTAAGGCTTTTGGCTCTTTCGTTGCCGGCAATGACCTTGTAATAGGTGTTATCGTATTTATCATACTTTTGATTGTACAGCTTATTATAATCAATAAAGGTTCTGAACGTGTTGCGGAAGTAACGGCAAGATTTACACTTGATGCTATGCCTGGTAAACAGATGGCAATAGACGCAGATCTTAACACAGGAGCCATAACTGATAAAGAAGCCAAGATACGAAGGGAAAAATTACAGCAGGAAGCATCTTTCTTTGGTTCAATGGATGGTGCCACAAAGTATGTAAAGGGTGATGCCACAGCGGGTATTATCATTACGGTTATTAACTTTGTCGGCGGTATTATAATGGGAATGACAAGAAGAGGAATGGATATCTCTACGGCACTCAGTACATATGCGCTTCTTACCGTTGGTGACGGTCTTGTGAGCCAGATACCGTCATTGCTTATATCTCTTTCATCAGGTATCGTAGTAACCAAAGCTTCCAAAGAGGTTAAATTACCTGAACTTATTATCGGCGAGCTTTTTACAACTCCTGTTGTTTTAAGAATCGTAGGTATTGTAATAGCTGTACTTGGTGTTGTTACACCTCTTCCATGGTATGTATTTGTACCGTTGGGAGCAGGTCTTATAGCAATATCTGCTGTAATGACCCAGAAACAGGCAGTTGCAGAGATAGAAGAAGAAGCAGAAAATGCGGATATGGAAGCAAAAGAAGTCCGCAAACCGGAAAATGTTGTTTCACTTTTACAGGTTGATCCTATCGAACTTGAATTCGGCTACGGAATAATTCCTCTTGCCGACGTTAATCAGGGCGGAGACTTACTTGACCGTGTTGTTATGATAAGACGGCAGGTGGCTCTTGAACTTGGTACGATTGTGCCAATAATAAGATTAAGGGATAATATCCAGCTTAATCCTAACCAGTATATTATCAAAATAAAGGGTATCCAGGTCAGTGAGGGAGAAATTCTTTTTGACCATTATATGGCAATGAATCCGGGATTTGTGGAAGAAGAGATTTCAGGTATTCCTACATTTGAACCATCCTTCCATCTTCCGGCAATATGGATTACCGAGAACCAGCGTGAACGTGCGGAGTCACTTGGTTATACCGTGGTAGATCCGCCTTCAATTATTGCTACACATCTTACAGAGGTTATTAAGAGCCATATTGCAGAACTGCTTACAAGACAGGATACGCAGAATCTTATCAACAACCTCAAAGAGAACAATCCTACGCTTGTTGAGGAACTTGTACCTAAGCTCATGGGTGTGGGCGAGATTCAGAAGGTTCTCCAGAATCTTCTTGCGGAAGGCATTTCAATAAGAGACCTTCTTACAATTTTTGAATCTCTTGCAGACCATGCAGGTACGACAAGGGATACGGATGTTCTTACCGAATATGCAAGACAGAGCCTTAAGAGGGCTATTTCCAATAAATATTTCCCTGGAAATGAGACTACAAGGGTTATAACGCTTGATCCTGCAGTTGAACAGGAGATAATGGGTTCTGTAAAACAGACGGAGCAGGGTGGATATATCAATCTTGCACCGGATAAGATAAGACAGATTGTTAATTCTGTTAAGACAGAACTTGCAAAGCTTGAAGATATGGGAGCTAATCCGATAATTGTTACTTCGCCTATTGTCAGAATATATTTTAAGAAAATTATCAATGACTACTTTAAAGATGTAGCAGTTATATCGTATAATGAAATTGAATCCGATGTTGAATTACAGTCAGTTGGGATGGTGACAATATAAGATGATAGTTAAGAAATACAAAGCAGATACAGAGACAGCGGCAATTCTTGCTGCTAAAGAGGATTTAGGACCGGAAGCTGTTGTTTTAAATGTTAAGACAATGAAGCAAAGAGGTTTTGCCAAATTTTTTAAACATGATTATGTGGAAATCACAGCCGCTTTGGAAGAAAAAGAATTTGAACAGAAAGTAAGCAGCAGAAGACCTGCGGTTAATGCGGCAGCGACTAAGGAAATTAAGCCGGCAGCAGATAAAATGTCCGGTATAGATTATCGTGTTGATGACAGCAGATATACGGAAACAGGCAAAAATACCATTGAGGAGAAGCTTGACAGCCTTCATGATATGCTCCAGAGCCATATGACAGGTCTTGATAAGACACCCGGTAATGCCGGAGAAAAGGATGTGGAACAGAAAGAAACATCCGATAATACGGCAAAGCCCCAGAACAATAATTTTAAACCGTTAAAACTTATCTATAACAAACTTATGGAAAATGAGATGGATGAGAAATATGCCAATGCAATAATCAATGATATTAACGCTTCTCTTAAAAAAGAGTCCAATATCGACAGTATTCTTGCAGCGGTATATCAGAAAATTATTTTGAAGTTAGGTGAGCCTGACGGAATCGAAACAGATGAACGTAAAAAAATTATCTTTTTTATAGGACCTACAGGTGTAGGCAAGACAACAACTATTGCAAAGCTTGCTTCCGATTTCAAACTTAACAAGGGTAAGTCGGTTGCGATGGTTACGGCAGACACTTACAGAATAGCGGCAGTTGAACAGCTTAATACCTATGCAGGAATTCTTGATGTGCCTGTGAGTGTTGCATATTCGCCATCAGAAATATGCGGATGTCTTAATGAATTTTCCGGATATGACGTTATATTTGTTGATACGGCGGGAAGATCCCACAAGAACGAAGAACAGAAAGATGAATTAATCGAATTAATCAACAATGTTAAGAACGGTGGTTATGACGCCGATATTGAAACATTTCTTGTGCTTAGCGTGACAACTAAGTATAAGGACCTTATCAATATTGCCGACACATATAAGGAAATAGATGATTACAGGCTTTTGTTCACCAAGCTTGACGAGACTGTAACGCTTGGCAATATTATTAATCTTAAGTGCTATACGGGCGCACCGCTTTCATATACCACAAGCGGACAGAACGTGCCTGACGATATAGAAACTATAGATGTCCAGAAACTAGCAAAGAATTTGCTTGGCGGAGAGTAATGGATTGAAGATACCAGGGAGGCTACGATGGATCAGGCAGAAAAATTACGAAATATAATCAAACAACAGAATCAGGTATCGTCATCGAATGCAAGAATCATTACCGTTACCAGCGGTAAAGGCGGCGTCGGCAAATCAAGCACTGCAATCAATATAGCTTTGCAGTTCAGAAAACAGGGCAAAAGAGTCATTATTTTTGATGCGGATTTCGGACTTGCCAATATTGAAGTCATGTTTGGAATTATTCCTAAATATACGCTTGCTGACCTTATGTTTAAAGGAAGGGACCTTAAAGATATAATAACCGAAGGACCGGAGGGTGTTATGTTTGTTTCCGGCGGTTCCGGAATAGCAAGGCTTGTTAATCTTGACAATGAGCAGATAAAAAGACTTGTTTATAAAATGGCAGAGCTTGAACAGATGGCAGACGTTATTGTAATCGACACCGGTGCGGGAATATCCAAAAGCGTTCTGGAATTCGTTGCCGCAAGTCCGGAAGTTATACTTGTTACAACACCGGAGCCTACATCAATTACCGATTCCTATGCTTTATTAAAGGCGTTGGCAATGGATGAAGGGTTTGACAAGAATACCACAAGAATTAATATTGTGACCAATAAGGTAACATCAAGGTCCGAGAGTATTAATATTTATGATAAATTATCGGCGGTTGTCAAGAGATTCCTTTTTATTGACCTGGAATACCTTGGGGAAGTTCCTCAGGACAGTGCCATTACTAAGGCAATAATGAAGCAGAAACCTGTTTCAATAACATATCCTAATTCAGCTTCAGCTAAAGCATTTGTTGAAATCAGTGAAAATCTTGACTCAGGCGAACATAAAGTACCTAATCAGAAAAAAGGCGTAATCGGATTTTTCAGCAAGGTATTTACAGCGGGCAGAAGATAAGTTTTGGAGGAATGTATGTTAAAAGGATTGTCAGAAGGAGATAAAATAGAGTTTAAGGAAATTCTTTTATTATCTGAGGAACAAACAGGTAAAAGACCCTCAACTTATGCCAGTCAGATTCTTGACTTTGACAAAGATGATGACAATGTCATAAGTGTTTCCATGCCTGTTTCAAAAGGACACCTTGTTCCACTGCCAAAGGGAAGCGTGTTTGATACATATTTTTATACGGAAAAGGGACTTTACAGATGTAAATGCAGAATACTTGACCGTATCAAAACAGATAATATATATTCAATAAATATATCATTGGAAACGGAACTTAAGAAATTCCAGAGAAGGCAGTATTTTCGACTGGAAAAAACAATTCCGATAATATATACAGAGCTATCCGATGAGGAATTTACTGCACTGCTTGAGACTAAAAAACTTTCAGAAGATTTTTTACATGCAGAAAGATATGCTGAGGGCACATGTCTTGATATAAGCGGAGGCGGCATGAGGTTTGTCGGAAGAAAAATGATAGAAACAGGCATAAAACTTTTACTTATTTTTCAGATTTTTGTAGGTGGAAAAGAAATCAAATTCAGACTTCCCGCCACAGTGAGAATGTCATTTTCATTGCCTAATGATTCTACAAAGTATGAGCACCGTGTGGAATTTGAAAATATATCAAAAGAATACAGGGAAATACTTATTAAATATATATTTGAAGAAGAACGAATGATGAGAAAAAGCGCCAAATAAAGAAAGAAGGTGTAGAAATGGGCAAAAAATTTTTAATAATTGATGACTCTGCACTTATGAGAAGAGTTATATCTGATATAATCAAAGAGAACTATGATGATGTAGAAGCACTTGATACGGCTGTTAACGGTCTGGAGGGATTTGATAAACTTGTATCGAAGCCCGAATATTATGACCTTGTGATTCTTGATATCAACATGCCTAAGATGAATGGGCTGGAACTTTTGGAGATGCTTCAAAAGAACAGGATGAATGAGACAGTTGTAGTTGTAAGTACCGTTGCCAGAGAGAGCGCTGCGGAGACTATCAGGGCATTGGAACTCGGAGCAGTTGACTTCCTTAAGAAGCCTGAGAACTTTTATGAAGTTAAGAGCGAAGGATTTAAGACAAAATTATTGAAGTTGATTGAAGTTGTTACAGGCCGTTATCTTAATAAGAAGAATCTTATTCCTCATAAGAAGAACAGTGCTCCGGTTATTATTCCGGCTAGGAACCATGTGGAAGCACAGCCTGCCGGGATTATAAGAAGCAGTAATTCAAAGAACCATACCAGGATAGTTGCTATTGCATGTTCAACCGGAGGACCTAAATCACTGCAGCAGGTTATACCGTTTCTTGACGAGAAACTGGATGCACCGGTTGTCTTAGTTCAGCACATGCCAAAGGGTTTCACACTTTCCTTGGCTAGACGCCTTGATATGTTAAGTAAGGTTAACGTTAAGGAAGCCTCAGACGGAGATGTTCTTGAAAAAGGATGCGTTTACATAGCTCCGGGAGGAATGCACATTAGAGTGCGGTATGAGCATGGCAGCCATGTTATAAGATTCTATGATGGGCCATCCATAGATGGTCTGAAGCCATGTGCCAACGTTATGTACGAATCACTTACAGACTCGGCTTTTGACGAGATTGTATGTGTTGTTCTTACCGGAATGGGTGCAGACGGAACGAAAGGCATAGAAGCACTTAAGAAATCAGGCAAAAATACTTATGTAATCAGTCAGGATGAAATGTCCTGCGTAGTTTACGGCATGCCTAGAAGCATATATGAAGCAGGTATGTCTGATGAGGTAAAATCCTTATCAAAAATAGCAGAAAGCATTAATAAAAAGGTGGGGGTGCGTTAGATGGACGTTAGCCAGTACTTAGAGATCTTCGTAGAGGAGACAAAAGAACATTTACAAAGTCTTAATGACAATATTCTTGTTTTGGAGAATGAACCGGAGAACAAGGATACCATTAATGAAATTTTCAGATCTGCCCATTCATTAAAAGGTATGGCAGGTACAATGGGTTACAAGAGAATGCAGACCCTGACACATGATATGGAAAATGTATTCTCGGAAATAAGAAATGACAAATTAAAAGTAACATCTGATCTCGTAGATATACTTTTCCAGTGTCTTGATGCACTTGAGGCATATCTTGATAATATTATTAATACACAGGACGAAGGAACAGATGACAATGCAGCAATTATAAAGCTCCTTAATGACTACCTTAACGGAGGCAGTGGAGTGGCTGAGCAGGCTGCACCACAGGCTGCACAGGCTGCACCACAGACAGCAGATGGGGTAGTTACGGACTTTTCAAAAGTAACGTTTGCTGATTTTGAACAGCATGCAATAATGGAAGCCGACACAAAGAATCTTAATGTATACGGTGTCCATGTAAAGATTGATCCGAGCTGTATTCTTAAAGCAGCCAGAGCATTTCTGGTATTCAAGTCTGTGGAAGAATTAGGTGAGATTATTAAATCGATTCCTTCGGCACAGGATATAGAAGATGAGAAATTCGATCTTGATTTTGATATATTTGTTATAACAGGCGAATCACTTGATAAGGTTCTTGCCACAGTTAGGAATGTATCTGAAATCAAAGATGCTGAAGGAAGCATCATTAAATTAGATGAAAAGAAAGAAGAAAAGCCGGAAGAGACAGAAAAGACAGAATCAGCAAAGCCGGCAACAGTTCCAAAGACCGGCAAACCAGCCAATCCACAGCCTGCTAAGGGTAAACCGGTTGTTAACCGTTCAGTCAGAGTGGATATTGATAAGCTTGATGTGCTGATGAACCTTGTCAGCGAACTTATTATTGCCAAGAATGGTCTGGTATCTGCTGCGGCAACTTCTAATACGGAAGAGAACCAGAGTGTTAATGAACAGATAGAATATCTTGAAAGAGTAACAACCAACCTTCATGAATCTGTCATGAATGTACGAATGGTTCCTATTGAGACAGTTGTAAACAGATTTCCACGAATGATAAGAGATCTCAGTAAAAAACTTGACAAGAAAATGGAACTTTACATGACAGGTGAAGAGACAGAGCTTGACAGAACCGTTATTGATGAAATCGGTGATCCTCTTATGCACCTTCTCAGAAATTCTGCCGACCATGGTCTTGAATCTGCTGAAGTAAGACGCGAAAGAGGAAAGGACGAGATAGGCACTATTTTCCTTAATGCGTTCCAGGATGGTAACAATGTTGTTATTGAAGTCGGTGATGACGGTAACGGTATTGATATAGAAAAAGTTAAAAGTAAAGCTATTGAAAGGGGAACAATCACACCTGAGCAGGCAGAAGTTATGTCTGATAAGGAAGTTATTGATTTACTTTTCCTGCCAAGTTTCTCAACATCGGAGAAAATAACAGATGTATCCGGAAGAGGTGTAGGCCTTGACGTTGTTAAATCTAAAATAGAATCCCTTGGCGGTGTTGTTGAATGTAAATCCGTTCTCGGGGAAGGAAGTACGTTTACAATCAGACTTCCTCTTACGCTTGCAATTATACAGGCACTTATGGTCAAGCTCGGAAATGAGCAATATGCCATTGCACTTGGTTCTATCCAGACAATAGAAGATATTCCTTTATCTGATATCAAATATGTACAGGGCAAGGAAGTTATTAATTTAAGAGGAAACATAATCCCTATTATAAGACTTGGAGAACTTTTAGATGTACCTGACAGAACGGAGCCTGACGAAAGCCTTATAGTGGTTGTAATCAAAAAGGGAGACAAACAGGCAGGCCTTGTTGTTGATTCCCTTGTAGGGCAGATGGAAATTGTTATTAAGTCTCTTGGAAAATATATTAATATCAATAAGATGATAAGTGGGGCAACCATCCTTGGTGACGGTGAAGTAGCACTTATTATTGATGCCAATGCAATAATCTAGGAGGTCATGATATGGAAGAATTAGCAGTACGCAATAATGTCGCAAACAAAAGCGAAATAAAACAATATATCGTAATCAGAATTAATAATGAATTCTTTGGAATAGATATAATGAATGTTGACAGTATCGTTAAGATACAGCAGATAACAAGAGTTCCAAAGAGTCAGGATTATTTTATCGGCGTAATTAATCTCCGTGGTGAGATTGTCCCTGTTATGAGTCTCAGAAAAAGATTCGGAGTGGAAGAAGTCCCTGATGACAGCGCAACAAGGATAATTATACTTAAACTTGACCAGAACCTTGTGGGAATCAAGGTGGATATGGTAAGGGATGTTGTTGCTCTTGAAGAAACAGATATAGAGAAAAACAACATTGTGACAGAGAACAACGGACAGATGTTTATTAAAGCTGTAGGAAAGCATGATGATGAACTTATATCAATTCTCGGACTTCATTCAGTTGTAATAGACAGAGAACAGGCATAGGAGGAACTTTATGTCAAAAATCAGGCTTGATGCACTTGATGATTCTCAGTATGACGTACTTAAAGAAATAGGTAATATAGGCGCAGGCAATGCCACAACGGCACTTGCCTGTATGCTTAACCAGAAAATAGATATGGGAGTTCCCAAAGTCAATCTCGTTCCTTTTGACAGAATAACAGATGTGTTCGGCTCGGAGGAAACTATACTTGCAGGAATACTTCTGGGCCTTGAAGGCGATGTAAATGGAATGATGATGTTCCTTCTGCCTGAAAGCGCTGCACATAATATAGTTAATACGATAATGGGAACACCTGATAATACGCAATGCAATTTTTCAGAAATGGAAATGTCGGCATTAAGCGAAGTGGGTAATATTATTGCAGGCTCTTACCTTTCGGCATTATCGGCTCTTACGGGTTTGACAATAACAGCGTCCATTCCATATACATCCATTGATATGGCAGGGGCGTTATTAAGCCTTCCCGCAATAGAATACGGTAAGATCGGAGATAAGGTTCTCCTTATTGAGACTCAATTTGGGGAAGAAGTCCTTGGAAACGGTTATTTTGTAATGATTCCGGAACTGGAGTCATACGAAAAAATCTTAACTTCCTTAGGGTTATAGAGCAGGGTTTGAATTATGATAAAAGTTGGTATGGCAGATCTGAATGTGTGCAAGACTCCGGAAGCACTGACAACCTTGGGATTAGGTTCATGTATCGGTGCATGTATATACGATCCGGTGGCGAAGATAGCGGGACTTGTTCATTATATGCTTCCCGACAGCACACGCTTTAAAAACAACGAAAATATTGCAAAATTTGGTGATACCGGAATTGCTGAGACGGTAAAACAGATGGAAAAACTTGGTGCAAAGAAATCACGCATGGTAGCAAAGATAGCGGGAGGGGCGAAGATGTTCGCCATTTCCTCAACTTCAAGACTGTCCGGACTTAACGTGGGTGACAACAATATAGAAAGTGCAAGACTGAATTTTAAAGAACTTGGCATAGATATAATTGCAGAAGATGTAGGCCTTAATTACGGTCGTACCATAGAGTTTTATGCCGAGGACGGACGGCTGGTTATTAAATCGGTTGGCAAAGAAATAAAAGTAATCTGATATCGGAGGATTGTTGGTTATGAAAAAAAATAAAGAACAGTTAAGATATCTGCCGGCGATTATTTCGTTGTCAGCAGGTCTTATAATCAGTATTGTAATGATAATTAACAGAAAAAGAACACTGACCTCATTGATAGTTGTATTATCTTTTTTACTTGGATTCTACATAATAGGTTCATTATTCCGTGTTGTTCTTATTGCCATGGCAACTAAGGAAACAGATACAGAAGAAGATAACAATGAAACAGCTGCGGAAAATGTGGAGCCGGAAGAAACGGATAAGGAAGATAAGGAAGATAAGGAAGATAAGGAAGATAAAGAAGAGTAAAGGTATAAGATGAAGGAGATTCAATGGACGAACGTGGAAAAGAAAAGCTCTGGATGTCTTATTCAAAAAACAGGACACCGGAACTGAGAGAACAGATAATAATTGAATATGCACCTTTAGTAAAGCTGGTTGCCGGAAGACTTAGTATGTATTTAGGCTATAATGTAGAATATGAGGATCTCGTAAGCTACGGAATATTCGGTCTTATAGATGCCATAGATAAATTTGATTATGGAAAAAACGTTAAATTTGAGACCTATGCAAGTCTCAGAATCAGAGGAGAAATTCTCGACCAGATAAGAAAAATGGACTGGATTCCAAGGTCTGTACGTGAAAAACAGAAAAAAATAGATTCTGCGCGTACCAGACTTGAAACTGAAAATGGAAAAAATGCTACTGATGAAGAGCTTGCTGCGGCACTTGATTTGTCAGTAGATGAATTAAATAACTGGCAGGGTCAGACTAAAGTCAGTAATCTCGTATCACTTGACGAATTTGTGGAGCAGGGCAGCGAGTTAAGTATGGAAACCGCAGGCAATTCCCACTTTGAACAGCCGGAGAGGGTTGTTGAGAAGGAGGAACTTGCAGTAAAGATTTCCGAAGCTCTTTCACATCTTACGGAGAAAGAAAAGATGGTAGTGACCTTGTATTATTATGAGGAAATGACATTAAAAGAGATAAGTAATGTTATGGAAGTATCAGAATCAAGAGTTTCCCAGCTTCATACAAAAGCATTGGTAAAACTTAAAAAATCACTTGGTAACTATATGAATATATTTGATGAAATGTAAAAAAAACAGGAGTTTTTGTATGGATAGGAAAGGCTATTATAAAGTAATCGGAAAAGATGACGGATTGTATATAACTTATTCTCCGAAAGAAGATAACGGAAAAGACGTAAGCCTTGAAGAATATATGTCTTACCTTGAAAAAAAAGGTATTGATTATGGAACAGTTGCAGAGCTTAACGCCGCAATGAACGAGGCAAGGGAAAATAAGGACAGCAAGGTTAAGATTTCAGGAGCTGACGTCATTCCTTATTCCGGCTGGTGCGATTATTCGGATTCCGCCTATACGAAGCTTACCATGATTATGTATCCGCCTATGGAAGGTGCAGAACCTATAACGGTTGATGAGATTCTTTCCGATTTGAAAAATATGGGCATAGTATATGGAATAAAGGAAAATGTAATAGCAGCCATTGTAAAATGCAAAAGATATTTTGAACAGTTTGTAATTGCCGAGGCACAGATGCCGGTAGAAGGAAAAGATGCCAGACTGGTATATAATTTTAATACAGAGATAAAAGCAAAACCTACCATTAATGAGAACGGTACGGTGGATTTTCATCATCTTGATATGATAAATCATATTAAAGAAGGTGATGTAGTTGCTGAGATTATACCTGAAGATACGGGAAAAGACGGTATAAATATTGCAGGTGCAGTCATAAAGCCTAAGCCGGTGGCCAGAAAATCTTTTAAATACGGCAGAAATCTTGAGGTGTCGGAGGACGGACTAAGACTAATATCAAAGGTAACGGGACATGTTTCCCTTGAAGGAGACAAAATCTTTGTATCCGATGAATATATAATTCAGACAGATGTAGATACATCCACAGGTGATATTGAATACAATGGCAATGTTAAGATTCTCGGCTGTGTAAGAGCAGGATTTTCCGTAAAAGCAACAGGAAATATCAGTGTCAGCGGAGCAGTAGAAGGTGCGATAATTACTGCAGGCAAAGATGTTATATTAGAGCGTGGCATAGCAGGAATGAATAAAGGCAGGATTACCGCGGGAGGAGATGTCATTGCAACCTTCATAGAAAATGCAACCGTTATAGCGGGCAATAATCTTGAAGCCGACGCTATCCTGCACAGCAAAGTAGTTGCCGAAGGAATGATTGACGTACATGGGCGAAACGGCTATATAATCGGTGGTAACGTAAGGGCTTCATCGGTAATTTCAGCCAGGAATATTGGTTCTACAATGGAGACTGTGACGGTGCTTGCAGTAGGAAACAATCCTGAGGCTGTGACAAAGATTAATGAGTTAAAGACAAAGATAGCATCTAATGCCAATGATATTTCAAAACTTACACAGGTGGTTACTCTTTTAAAACAGAAGCTTGAAAAAGAGGGCAAACTTGATTCCGTAAAATTGGAATATCTGAAAAAGTCTTTGGAAAACCTTGATATTCTTGAAAAACAGCAGGCAGAATGTAAAGAGTCATATCTTGACTTGTCATCAAAATTGTGTGAAGATAAAGATGCTAAAATCATAGTCAATGGTTCAATTTATCCGGGCGTGAGACTGGAATTCGGCGAACAGGTAATGTTCATAAGAGAAAAAAATGATTTTTGCAGATATGTAATAAAAGGTATGGATATAACCAGAGTTAATAATTAATGTCTGAAGAAAAGAGTTGATATTATGAGACCTATAGAATTAAATGGTATTATTAACAGGACACAGATGCAGGAACGTGATGACAGCAGACCGGTTGTTGAACAGCAGACAATGGGTCACATGGAAGATAAGAAAGTTATGGTTAAATCCTCACAGATTAATAAGAACGAGGATACTATGATGAATACCGGATATGATGCCAGAAGAGAAGGAAAAGGTCATTACGAACATCAGCAGAATAAAAGAAAAAAGACTTCCGGTGATGGTAAAGTAACCGTCAAGAAAGTGACCGGGTTTGATATAAGAATATAGGGAGCAGTGTGGAAATGACAGGTTTAGAGATTGCATTATTAACAATAGGACTAATCGTGATTGTGGCAAGTTTTGTTTTCTCGTCAAAATCAGACGGAGATACAATACATAATGTTAAGGATGTTACATTTACCGATAAGCAGAAAGAGGACATAAAAAAACAGATAATGGACATTCTTGACGAGCAGATAGAGAATGTCAAGGAACAGACAGAAATTTCCCTTGATAAGCTTTCTAACCAGAAAATGCTTGAAATGAATGAATATTCAGATACCATTCTCCAGGAAATAAACAGAAACCATAATGAAGTTATGTTTCTTTATGATATGCTTAATGAAAAGAAAAAAGAAATCAATAACACCGTCAGGGATATGAACGTCACGAAAAAGGAGATTGAGAAGAGCAAGACCGTTCCAAAGAAACAGACCGTTATTGATTCTATAAAAGATATGAGTGAAGACACCGGCGGTTTTATGGCAAGTGAAGAATTGCTAAGAGAAGAACAGAAAGATGTTGACACCAGAAAAAAAGACATACTAAACCAGCTTGATGCAGTTGTCGAAGCTGTATCCGATGATGTATCCGCAGATTTGGAAGCGGTAGAAAAAAAACCTAAGAAACGCACTTCTACAGGCAGAACTGCGGCAAAGAGAATGAAAGAAACAGTTAAAAAAGAAACCTTAAGGGAAGATAACAGGGACCCTAAAGCTTTTGAAACGGGTAATAATAATGAGAAAATACTTCAGTTAAGCAAAGAAGGAAAGTCCAATGTTGAAATAGCTAAAGAACTTGGGCTTGGTATTGGGGAAGTAAAACTTGTTATTGACTTATTTAAAGGTGGTAAATAGCATATGAAACTTAAGTATTATTTGAGAGGCCTTGGCGTAGGAATCGTTGTAACGGCAGTTATACTTACTATAGCCAATCATCTTGGCAATAAGATGTCTGACGAAGATATAATAAAACGTGCGGCTAAGCTTGGAATGGTAATGAAAGAGGATGAGTCGCTTTTTCCTCCTACGGAGCCGGAGACCACGACACCGGAACCTACAAGTCCGTCACCTGCGGAACAGGAGACCACGGCAGTTAAGCCTGCGGAACCGGAGACTACAACACCGGAACCTACAACACCTGTACCTACGGAGCCGGAGACAACAACACCTGTGCCGGCAGAACCACAGACATCTGGGATTGTGATTCATACGGCAACGATTACTGTAACTTCCGGAATGTATTCGGAGGCTGTGTCACAGAAACTGGAAGAAGCGGGAATAGTAAAGAACTGGCGTGAATTTAATGAATATCTTACAAGCAATGGTTATTCAGAGAGGCTGCAGACAGGAACCCATAGCTTTAATTCAGAAATGGGTTATAACGAAATAGCAGAAATTCTTGTTTCAAGATAACATAAAATAAGCAAAAGGTAAGCAGAAAAGTGCTTGCCTTTTTTCTTGTTTTATGATATTCTGTTCAAGTGTGTGAATACACATATTAAATTATACACGCGGGTTGATTTCTACATGGTGCCTGACTTACGCTTACAGGTTGTAGAGAAGCTAAGACCCACGGAAGATTATAACCATGGAGGTATTAAAATGAGCGTTATTTCAATGAAACAGTTACTTGAAGCAGGTGTTCACTTTGGACATCAGACAAGAAGATGGAACCCTAAGATGGCTGAGTACATCTACACAGAGAGAAATGGTATCTACATCATCGACCTTCAGAAATCTGTAGGTAAAGTAGATGAAGCTTACCAGGCAGTAGCTGATATCGCTGCAGAAGGCGGATCAATCCTTTTTGTAGGTACTAAGAAACAGGCTCAGGATGCTATCAAAGTAGAAGCTGAACGTTGCGGAATGTACTATGTAAATGAAAGATGGCTTGGAGGAATGCTTACAAACTTCAAGACAATCAAGAGCAGAATCGCTCGTCTGAAAAACATCGAGAGAATGTCAGAAGACGGAACATTTGATGTACTGCCTAAGAAAGAAGTTATCCAGTTAAAGAAAGAATGGGATAAACTTGAGAAGAACCTTGGCGGAATCAAAGACATGAAGACACTTCCAGACGCTATTTTCGTAGTAGATCCTAAAAAGGAAAGAATCTGTGTTCAGGAAGCACACACACTTGGAATTCCACTTATCGGTATCGCTGATACTAACTGTGATCCAGAAGAACTTGATTATGTAATTCCTGGAAACGACGATGCTATCCGTGCTGTAAAACTGATCGTTTCTAAGATGGCTGACGCTGTAGTAGAAGCTAACCAGGGTGTTGCAGGCGAAGAAGAGTATGTTGAAGAAGCTGAAGAAGCAGCAGTAGAAGAATAAGATTCTTAAAAAACATAATTGGAGGATAAGATCATGGCAGTTACAGCTAAGATGGTAAAAGAATTAAGAGAGATGACTGGTGCAGGAATGATGGACTGCAAGAAAGCTCTTAATGAAACAGATGGTGATATGGATGCAGCTATCGAGTTCTTAAGAAAGAACGGAGAAGCTAAGGCTGTTAAAAAAGCCGGACGTATCGCAGCAGAAGGTATTGTTATGGCTGATGTTAAAGAAGACAAGACAGCAGCTATCGTAGAAGTTAACTCAGAGACAGACTTCGTTGCTAAGAATGCTGAATTCCAGGGATTCGTTAAAGCTGTTGTTAATCAGGCAATCGCTTCTGAATCAACAGATATGGAAGGATTCATGGCTGAGGCTTGGAACGAAGATGCTTCTAAGACAGTTCAGGATGCATTAAATGAAAAAATCTCTGTAATCGGAGAAAAACTGAGCATCAGAAGATTTGAGAAAATCGTTACAGACGGCTGTGTAGTAGATTACATCCATGGCGGCGGACGTATCGGTGTTCTCGTAGAGGCTGATACAGATGTTGTTAACGACGAGATCAAAGCTTGTCTGAAGAACGTAGCTATGCAGGTTGCAGCTATGTCTCCAAAATATACTTCACGTGATGAAGTAGATGCTTCTTTCTTAGAGCATGAAAAAGAGATTCTTCTTGCTCAGGCTAAACAGGAGAATCCTAACAAACCAGATAACATCATCGAGAAGATGATCATCGGACGTCTCAACAAAGAGATGAAAGAGATCTGTCTGTTAGACCAGGTATACGTTCAGGACAGCGACCTTACAGTAGCTAAATACGTAGAGAAGGTAGCAAAAGAGAACGGAGCTAACATGACAGTTAAGAGATTCGTTCGTTTCGAGACAGGTGAAGGTCTTGAGAAGAAGAACGAAGACTTCGCAGCTGAAGTTGCAGCTCAGATGAACGCATAATCTTATAGTTCGCATAAGAATTTGAACCGTAATTTTATCATGTAAATCAATGAAAAACCTTGAATTTCCTATGAAAATGGGATGATTCAAGGTTTTTTTGCGTGTTGGGAAATATAAATTTAAAAATTATTTTTTGATAATTATGGAAATATTTACCGATTGAAAGCAAGTAAGAAGAAATATATAATAATAAATATTATATTCATAATAGATTAGAATTTGAAAATGATTAGTAAATTAATTTGAATGCTATGTAAAGAAGAGTGATATGAAAGCAATAAATATATATACATATTCTAGAATACAAGAAAATATGGCTACTGAGTTTGAAAATATTTTGTCACAAAGGTCAAAAAAGTTAAATGTGAAGGTACAAGAGTTTATTGCGATAAAAACTCTTGTCGATTTATTGCGGAATATGGAGACAGAGATAAAATATTTTGAAAATTTTTTTACTTCTTTTACCAGAACGATGATGAATTTAAATAATCGTGCAAGGGGATATATGGATTATTCTGATATTGATGTATTGTTTGCAAATAGTACAGAAAAATCAATGAAATTGATTGATTTGTATGGTGAAAAAGGTTATATATTTATATCATATACACAATCAATGTATCATGCAAATTCGATTGATTTATATCCCCATACTTATGATACACATCATGTTATAGGTCAGGAGTATGATAAAGTTATGATTATGATGGATAGAAATTTTAGATATGATCCAGAAAGAAGAATACAAGGAAAAGAACATCCTAATCCTGATTTATTGTTTTATAAGTTATTATATCAAGCGATTTCTCGAGCAAGAGAAAAATTATGTGTGTTAGTAGTAGAAAATTATAAATTATTTTCTGATATCTTAAATATAAAATTTGATATGTTATCCAGATATCAATATAAAGAAAATTATACAAATACAACACTGTCAGTAAAAAAGTTAAATCGATTTACTAAAAAAATTAAGGACAAACTTTCGGAGTTAGAAAAAAATAATGCAATTACAATTTCGGAAACAGTAGACATTATAAATGATGAATTAATGGGAGCGGAATTAAAGAAGAAAGTTGTGAGAAATGGTCTAAAATTATTGCAACTAATATGTGGTAAAGCCTGTGCTGGTAGCAGCATCGGTTAAAAATATAGAAATGCTAGACTTTAGCAGAGTAATAAGATAAAATAGAATTAATTATTTTTTGTCAGTACAAAGGTTAAAGGAGTTAGAAAAAATGTATGAAATCATGAGTGCAGATGAAGCCATCCGTCTGATCAGGGATGGAGACTGTATCTGTGTCAATTCATTTGTAGGAATAGAGAACCCGACAGAACTTCATGAAGCAATCTACCGGAGATATCAGAAGATGCAGTCTCCTACACATCTGACGATTGTATCCAGTGCGGGATTCGGTGTCTGGGATGAAGAACATAATGCAGAAGGATATATCAGAGAAGGTGCAGTAGACAAACTGATCTGTGGACATTTTGGAGCCATGATGAGCACAAAGAAACTGGTGCTGGAGGACCGTTTTGAAGCGTATAATCTTCCCCTTGGATGCATTTCTCATGCAATCCGTGCACAGGCCGGAGGTCTGCCGGGAGCCCTTTCGAAAGTTGGACTGGATATATTCGTAGATCCAAGAAGAGAAGGACCTGGTATTAACCGCATATCCATCGATGATTCACTGGTAAAACATGTAGAAGTAGACGGGGACGAATTCCTGTATTACAAGCTTCCGAAGATTACGATCGCACTGATCAAAGGAACAACAGCAGACAGAAAGGGAAATATCACATTCGATGATATGTTTATGTCCGGCGATGCTCTTTCCATCTGTCAGGCGGTAAAAGCAAACAGGGGAAAAGTTATCGTACAGGTAGACCGTCTGGTTGATACACCGTCGCGTCCACGTAACGCCATTATTCCGGGATGCCTTGTAGATGCAATCGTTGTGGCAGAGCCGGAAAAGAGAAACGAAGCGTATACGGCGCTTACGGGAAGCTTTGAGATTCCTTACAAGGACTGGTATACATGGAGTGAAAAGATCGAGAATGTATCGACCAAACCAAAAAAGAACAGTGTGACGGGAAATATCATTGGTAAGAGAGCTGCACAGGAACTTCGGGTGGATGATATCGTGAATATCGGAATCGGTATCCCAGAGATGGTATCCCGATATGCGAGAAAGAGCGGCATGCTGGATATGGTAACCCTTACGGTAGAGTCCGGTGGTATCGGCGGATTTCCGGTATCGGGAGAAGCATTTGGAGCTATGATTGGTGCAGCGTCAGTCTATGATATGGCAAACCAGTTCGACTTATATGATAACGGAGGACTGGACATCTGCTTTATGGGAGCTCTGGAAGTTGACAAATATGGCAACATCAATGCACACAGAGGACCTGGTGCATTTGCCGGAATCGGCGGATTTGCAAATATTACGGCAAAGACACCGACGGTTGTGTTCTGTATGACATTTGATGCCAAAGGTCTGGAGGTTACGCAGAAAAAAGGAGTGGTGACGATTCAGAAAGAAGGAGAAATTGCTAAGTTCGTAGAGAAGGTCAACAGTGTAAGCTTCTCTGCAAAGCGAGCGATTGAAAACGGACAAAAGGTATTGTATGTAACAGAACGCTGTGTGTTCAGACTGACACCAAAAGGCTTAAAACTGATTGAAGTCTACCCAGGAGTAGATATGCAGAAAGATATTCTGGACAGGCTGCCGTTTGAGGTGGAGATTTAAATTGGGATTTATTTAATTCAGGAAGGCACGACGACCCGGACCTGCATAAAAAGTAGGAAGCCGTTCCTGTTCAGGTTCCGTCGGCGGG
>ERZ827490.2033-NODE-2033-length-23137-cov-27.192314_pt1 | contig 23137 bp, 20 predicted proteins | sample MGYA00519770_ERZ827490 | MGnify/ENA primary metagenome ERZ827490 (study PRJEB31778, sample SAMEA3449324) | human gut metagenome | biome: human gut; feature: human-associated habitat; material: faeces | place: United Kingdom | collected 2010/2012 ...
ATTTGTGCGCAAGCGCCCATCGCTGTCCTCACTATGCCTATGCGCGGCTCATTGCCCGCGTAACTTTCAATTTATTTCTTTTCCGGGCGCAGATTTTCCAGCACTTCATCCGGTACATACAGCTTCCCCCAGCCGGTTCCGAGGTCGATCTTTGGCTTGTTGGCGCCGTGGAAGTCGGAGCCGCCGCTGATCTGCAGATCATATTTGGAGGCAAGTCCGCGGATCTGGCGTTCCTCGGCGGTATTGTAGGTGCTGTAAATGGCTTCGATGCCCACGAGGCCGATCTTTTTCAATTCCGCTACGAGAGTATCCAGACGATCATCGCTCATGTGATAGAGGATCGGATGTGCCAGCACAGGAACTCCGCCGGCACCGAGGATCAGTTCCACAGCCTGAGCGGGTGTCACCTTTTCCCTCGGAACAAAGCAGGGGCAGTGATCGCCCACGTAGCGGTCAAATGCTTCCTTCATGCTCTGGATATAGCCGTGGGAGAGGAGATATCTTGCAAAATGAGCCCTGGTGATAACCGCACCGGGGAATTCCGCCAGAAGCGCCTCGTAAGTAATGTCAATGTCATGTTCTCTGAGAAGCGCACACATTTTTTCATTGCGGTTCTCGCGGGAACGAATGAAATCTTCTAAATAATGGGCAAACTCCGGCTGGCGGTAATCAATGAAAAGGCCAACCATATGGATATCTTTGCCCTGATATTCCGTGGATAGCTCGATACCGGGGATCACTTCCGGCACCTGAGAGGCGGGAGCGTCAGACGGTGAAGCAGCCTGAGCCTGTCGCAGCCCATCCGCATATCGGATCGCCCGGTCCAGTCCGTTTACCGTATCGTGATCGGTGAGAGCGAAGGCGGTTAAGCCTTTTTGAATTGCATAATCAACTAATTCTTCCGGGGTAAAGGTACCGTCGGAACAGGTGGAATGTACATGAAGATCTACCATATTTCTATCCTTTCTGAGATTATTTTTGGGGACTGGTCCGCATTAACATACATAGAGCTGGTTTTTGCGTATAGAGACAGTGTTTGTAAATATTACATATTTTAGTGGAGATCATTAAACGAAACAGAATTGGAAAATTAACAAAATGGATGTCGGCAGCACCGGCATCCATTTTATTCGTCTTAGTTCTCGTCGTCTTCGGTCTGTGCGGTGAATACAGTACGCTTTCTTGCCATTTCATCGCTTGCCAGATACTCATCGTAGGTAGTGATCTTGTCTACCAGACTGCCATTCGGCAGAATCTCGATGATACGGTTGGCAGTGGTCTGTACGAACTGGTGGTCATGACAGGAGAACAGTGCCACACCGGGGAACTTGATCAGACCGTTGTTCAGCGCGGTGATGGATTCCATGTCCAGATGGTTAGTGGGCTCATCCAGGATCAGACAGTTGGCGCCGCTGATCATCATCTTGGATAGCAGGCAGCGAACCTTCTCACCACCGGAGAGGATGCGGACCTTCTTCACACCGTCTTCGCCGGCGAACAGCATACGTCCCAGGAAACCACGGACATAAGTGGCATCCTTTACGGGAGAGTAGCCGGTCAGCCAGTCGGCGATGGTCATATCATTGTCGAACTCTGCGGTATTATCCTTCGGGAAGTAGGACTGGGAAGTGGTAACACCCCACTTGTAGGTTCCCTCGTCCGGCTCGATCTCTCCGGCAAGGATCTGGAACAGAGTGGTCTTCGCCAGCTCGCAGCTTCCTACGAAAGCCACCTTGTCTTCACGACCCAGAGTAAAGGAGATGTCATCTAACACCTTTTCTCCGTTGATGGTCTTGGACAGATGCTCCACAGCCAGTACTTCGTTACCGATCTCACGCTCGGGGCGGAAGTCGATATAGGGATATTTTCTGCTAGAGGGCTTAATGTCATCCAACTCAATTTTTTCCAGGGCACGTTTTCTGGAAGTAGCCTGCTTGGATTTGGAAGCATTTGCGGAGAAACGGGAGATGAACTCCTGTAATTCCTTGATCTTTTCTTCCTTTTTCTTATTGGCTTCTTTCATCTGCTTCACCAGCAGCTGGCTGGATTCATACCAGAAGTCATAGTTACCGGCATACAGCTGGATCTTGCCGTAGTCGATGTCGGCGATCTGGGTACATACCTTGTTCAGAAAATAACGGTCATGGGATACCACGATAACGGTATTCTCAAAATCGATCAGGAAATCCTCTAGCCATGCGATCGCATCCAGATCCAGATGGTTGGTAGGCTCGTCGAGCAGTAGAATGTCGGGGTTACCGAACAGTGCTTTGGCTAACAGAACCTTCACCTTCAGACTGCCGTCTAAATCTTTCATGAGAGAGTAGTGGAACTCGGTGCCGATGCCCAGACCGTTTAACAGCATGGCGGCATTGGACTCTGCTTCCCAACCGTCCATTTCAGCGAATTCTGCTTCCAGTTCGCTGGCACGGATGCCGTCCTCATCACTGAAATCTTCCTTGGCATAGATGGCATCCTTTTCCTTCATGATCTGGAAGAGACGCGCGTTACCCATGATAACGGTATCCATAACCACATTCTCGTCGTATTTGAAATGATCCTGCTCCAACACGGAGAGACGCTGACCGGGGGTGATGACGATATCACCTTTGGTGGTGTCCAGCTGACCGGACAGGATCTTCAAAAAGGTGGATTTACCGGCACCGTTGGCTCCGATGAGTCCGTAACAGTTGCCCTCAGTAAACTTGATGTTGACATCTTCGAATAATGCTTTCTTACCCACACGGTAAGTTACGTTGTTTGCACTGATCATTCTTAAACCTCTTGTTATTCTTCTTATTAAATGTGTTACAAAGCCACCCTTACCATTATACATAAAAGCCCACATATTTCAAGGAAAAAGTGTGAAATCTTGACAGAGTAAAATATTTATGTAAAATGATTACTAAAAGATATGAACAAGGTTCATTGGCATAATGGAGGTTTGCATGGCAACGATTAAAGAGATTGCAGAGATCGTGGGTGTGTCGAGCGCAGCGGTCTCCAGAGTATTGAATTACGATGAAGGAATTTCCGTCAGTGAGGAAACGAGAGAGGCTATTTTTGCCACAGCGGAGAAGATTGGCTATAAGAAAAAAGTTATTTATCCGAAAATTGAAAACGTTGCACTTTTGTATTTTACAGATAATGAGGATGAATTGGAGGATGTGTTTTACCGCGGTGTCAGGGAGGAAGTTATAAAGCAGGCAAAAAAAATGAATATCCGACTGCAGATTTATGACCGCAGAGATGGCATGAGCGTGATCCCCAGAGATCTGAATGCCTTTATTGCCGTAGGCTGGCTGACCCGCAAAGAGATCAATCAATTGTATAAAATCTGCCCCAGAGGAGTGTTCATCGGCACATCACCGGATGAAAAATTGTTTGATGCGGTTAGACCCAATATGGATTCCTTCGTGACACAGATGGTAGATTATTTTGTGGAAAAGGGTCATAAAAAAATCGGATTTATTGGCGGAAGCGACCGGAATATTGATACGGGGAAGCCCTCCATGGATATCCGAGAATGGTCCTTTCGGCAAAGTGTGGCATATTATCATTGTCTGGAGGAGGAATATATCCTGATCTCGGAGAAATTCACCGTGGATGAAGGTTATCGCATGGGAAAAGAATTACTGAAAAAAAGTTCCCTGCCCACCGCATTGTGCATTGCGAGCGATACACTGGCAGTGGGAGTATTGCAGGCACTGAATGAAAAAGGGATACAGGTGCCGGAGCAGATGGCGCTTTTCAGCATCAATGATGTGAATATAGCCAAATATCTGTCTCCGCCGTTGACAACCATACATATTGATATTCCCTGCATTTGTGAGACGGCATTGGATCTGCTGCGAAACCGGGTGCTGTATGGTGGCAAAGTGACAAAGCTTATCTTTGTGAACGGGATTCCAATTTTTCGCAAGAGCTGCTAAATCAATAATAAGTCAATGAACAATAAATAGAAAAAAGTTAAAAGGGAGGTGACGGAACAGACCTCTCTTTTTGTATGCTTATTTTGTATAAAACTGACAAAAGATACCTGCCAAATTTGGCAATAGGGTAAAAAAAGAACAAGAGGCATTGACGAAAAGAGGTAATGATGCTATATTTTTTCTAAAGGTAAATAATTTACTATAATAAAAGTAAAACATTAACTTTAGAAAGATTGAAAGGAGAAAATTAATGAGAAAGAAATTTTTGGGGATTTTGTTGGCGGCAGGAGTAATCGCGGCAATGACAGGATGCGGAAGCACAAACAATGTAGACGGTGAGAAAGCAACAGCAGATGAGAATGGTAATTATCTAATTAATGGTAGCTTTGAAGAGGCTGATTTTACCGGATGGACGGTAAATAATGTGAACGATTCCACAGAGGAACTGGATATCTATGATCGTGATACTGACTGTTTCGAGGGGGTACAGTCCCTGCATTTTTATTCCGGTAGCAGTAATGTGGATTTTTCCGCAGAACAGACGGTGAACGGACTGGAGGAAGGCACTTACAAACTGACGGCACATATCCAGGGAGATGCTGCAGGGGATAAAAACGCAACGGTGTATTTCTACGCTGTGGTAAACGGGGAAGAAATCAAAGTGGACGGAGAACTGAACGGCTATGTGAACTGGTACACTGCAGAGATACCGGATTTGAAGCCTGCGGACGGAGAAATCACGGTAGGTGTACGTGTTACTACAGCACCCGGCGGATGGGGCACCATCGATGATCTCACGCTGGTGAAGGAGTGATCATGGAATTTATCAAGGGTATGGACATCTCTATGGTGAAGGAACTGGAAGTCAGCGGAGCGTCCTATTACATAAACGGAAAACAGGAGGATCTGTTTCGTATCCTGAAGGAGTGCGGAACGACCATGGTACGGCTCCGGATCTGGTCAGACCCGTTTGATGAGATGGGTAACTCCTACGGTGGCGGGGGCAATGATTTACAGACTACCATAGAAATTGCCGGAAGAACTGTGGAAAACGGAATGGACTTTATGTTAGACTTTCATTACAGCGATTTCTGGGCAGATCCCGCCAAACAGATCAAGCCGAAGGCATGGCAGAAGCTGCGGGGAGAAGCGTTGGAGACTGCAGTGTATCTGCATACCGTGAATACGCTGAAGGCACTTAAGAATCACAAGCTAATTCCGAAAATGGTGCAGGTCGGCAATGAGATTACCAAGGGTCTTCTCTGGCCGGACGGTTATGTGGAGCAGACGGAGAATATGGCAAGGCTTTTGCGGGCAGGGATCCGGGGAGTGAGGGAAGAGTGCCCCGGGGCAGGAATTGTGCTGCATTTGGATTTCGGCACCAACAATGAGCTTTACAGGCAGTGGTTCGACCGGATCGCACCGTTTGCATTGGATTATGATGTGATCGGAATGTCCTACTATCCGCACTGGAACGGCTCTCTGGAGCAACTGCAGAATAATATGAACGATATCAGTGCCCGTTACGGCAAGAATGTACTGGTGGTAGAGACTTCCATCGGCTATACTACGGATACCCTGGGATGTAAAGGAATCGTCTATTCCGAGAAGGAAGAAGAGGCTACCGGATATCCTGCCACACAGGAAGGACAGGAGCAGTTCTTAAGGGATCTGATGGCTACAGTCAGGAAGGTCAAGGAGAACAGAGGAATCGGTGTGTTTTACTGGGAACCCGCATGGCTCCCGATTCCGGATTGTACCTGGGCGAGCACGAGCGGAAGTCAGTATATGCAGGAAAAAATGGCAGCCGGCAACGCCATGGCGAATATGGCATTATTTGATGCAGCCGGCAATGCCAACAGTGCCCTGCTGCATATGAAAACAATGTAGGTGAGGAATGACTATGAAAAAAGGAATCATATCGATGTTGTGCATTTCACTGGCGGTGGGGACACTGACCGGATGCGGAAGTAAAAAAGAGGATAACAGACTGGTGATCTGGACGAATATGAACGTGGAAGTGGATACGCTCCAGAAATATGCAGATACCTGGGGAGAACAGAATGGATATGAGGTGGAGGTGATCCACCAGTCCCCGTCGGTGCAACAGTTTGCACAGGCGGTGAAAAGTGCTGAAGGACCGGATGCTGTAGTGGGTATCCCAAATGACCAGCTTGCGGATTATGTGAATGCAGGCCTGACAGCGGAAGTACCGGCAGAACTTTATAATGATGCGGATTTTTCCGAAGCTGCAGTTCAGGCATGCTATGTGGACGGCAAAAGATATGCAGCACCTCTTTCTGTGGAGACAACCGCTTTATTCTATAATACGGACATGGTAGAAAAAGTGCCTGCGACCTGGGAGGAACTGGTGGAACAGGCAGTGGAGAACGGCGGTGTGCAGTTTGATGCCACCAGTATCTATTATGATCTGGGATTTGTCAGAGCCTGCGGCGGCTATATTTTTAATTATCAGAATGGTGCTTATGATACGTCGGACATTGGCCTGGCAAATGATGGGGCAGTACAGGCGTATCATTTCCTTGATGATCTGTGCAACCGTTATGGCCTGATTACGGCAGATGTCACGGCAGATATTGCCAGAAGCAATTTCCAGAACGGAAAATGTGCGTACTATATTGGAGGCCCTTGGGATATTGACGGTTTTACTTCGGCAGAGACACCCTTTGGCATCACGGAGATGCCGACATTTCACGGTCAGGCATTCGTAACACCGGTGGGAACCCAGGTAAGCTTTGTGGGTAAGGACAGTGATAAACAGGAGCCGGCATGGAGTTTTATCAAATATCTGATTGAAAACGGTGCAAAAGATCTGTATGAAGCAGGTGACCGCATTCCTGCAAGACTGTCCGATCAGGAACTGGAAGAGATCAGGGAGAATGCTTACGCGAAAGCATTTATCGTACAGATCAATCAGGGAGAACCGATGCCTACCGTATCCGAGATGGGTCAGCTATGGAGCATTCATGTCAATAATATCCGTTCCATGTGGTCAGGTGAGCAGACTCCAGAGGAAGCGGCGAAAAATATGGTGGCGCAACTGGAAGAAGCTGTTGAATTGATGAATTCAGGAAAGTAGTGAAGATATGAAGAAGAAAAAGAATGGTATGGCATATGCCTATCTGGCACCCACACTGATTACCATATTGTTGGTGACTTGTCTGCCAATTCTGTATACGGTTATTTTGTCTTTCACGAATTATAATATGTACCATTTGGGAGATTACACTTTTGTGGGAGCAGACAATTATCTGACAGTTTTTTCCGGGAGTATTAAAAGTGTGTTTTTCCCGGTGCTTGGGTGGACGATATGTTTTGCGATATTCAGTACGGTGGGTTCCTATGCTATGGGACTGCTGCTGGCAATTCTTCTGAACAATCCGCATATGAAGGAATCCAAAATATATCGGGCAATACTGATCGTACCGTGGGCATTGCCGTCCACAATCGCTATTCTTGCATGGCAGGGATTGCTAAATGAGCAATACGGCGGGATCAATAATCTGCTTCATGTAATCGGAATTGCATGGAACATCCCATGGCTGACGAATCCCCTTTGGGCGAGGATTGGGCTGATCATTGTCAATGTATGGCTGGGATTTCCTTATATGATGAATGTCTGTCTGGGCGGTTTGCAATCCATCTCCACGGAATATTATGAAGCGGCGGAGATTGACGGGGCATCGAAGTTTCAATGCTTTAAAAGTATTACACTTCCCATGGTGACGAAGCTTTCTATCCCGTTGGTGATCTCTTCATTTGCGGCGAATTTCAACAATTTCGGAAATATCTATATGATAACACAGGGCGGTCCTGCCAGAGTAGACAACCAGTTCGCCGGTTATACGGATATTCTGGCAAGTACGACTTACAAAATGACTACATGGTCTAACCGGTACGAGTTGTCTGCTACATTTAGTGTACTGATCTTTATTATTGTCGGAACATTTACATTGGTGAACATGCATTTGTCCGGCTCATTCAAGGAGGTGGATTAAATGCTTGGCAGAGAGAAAATGAACGGTTCGGAAATGCGTGCGCTCTGGGGAAGCCGTATTGTAATCTGGATCACCATAATACTGGTGCTGTTTCCGGTAGTGTGGATCGTAATGTCTTCTTTTTCGGCGGGCGACAGTTTTTTTCTGTCCTCTCTCTTTCCGGAAAAGTTCAGTGTGGAACACTATGTGACGCTGTTTCGGGAGACGGATTTTACTGTATGGGTATGGAATTCCCTAAAGTTTTGCGTTATTGTGGCGACGATCCAGCTTGTGATCACTTCTCTGGCGGCATATGCATTCGCAAGACTGCGTTTTATCGGGAGAAAATATGGACTCATGTCGCTGCTGGTGCTGCAGGTATTTCCCAACAGTATGGCAGTGGCAGGCTACTATATTCTGATCTATAGGTTTGGGCTGGTTGACAGCAGTCTTGCGTTAATCTTTGTGCTGGCGGGAGGCAGTGCATACAATATCTGGCTGTTAAAATCCTATATTGATGGTCTGCCGGTGGAACTGGATGAAGCAGCAATGGTAGACGGGGCGAATCAGTTTCAGGTGTTTTACAAGATTATCATTCCGCTTGCCATGCCGCAGCTTGCGGTGATCTTCCTGTTTTCTTTTATAGCAACCTACAGCGAATATGTAATCACATCGATTTTTTTGCAGACACCGGGAAAAATGACGCTGGCGTTGGGATTACAGTCCTTTATCAGTGATCAGTTTGCTGCTCACTGGACGCTGTTTTCAGCAGCAGCGGTGATTTCATCCTTGCCAATTATGATTGTTTTCATGTGTCTGCAGAGATTTATCCAGAGTGGACTGGTGGCAGGCGGTGTGAAAGGATAAGCAATATAGATTTTAAAGACATAAATTTTACATAGTAATGATTGCTAGGAGGACCTCCCTTTGATAAAATGAATTTATCAAAGGGAGGTTTTCTTATGGAGACAAAATTAAATTACAAAAGAACGTTTCTGATCGGACTGGCTTTTCTTAGCATCTGTTCCTTCTGGCAGATGTATGACAACATCATCCCGCTGATCTTACAGAACACCTATCATCTGGGCGAGACAATGACGGGAGCGGTCATGGCACTGGACAATGTGTTGGCGATCTTTCTGCTGCCGGTGTTTGGTACGCTGTCAGATAAGGTGCATACGAAGCTTGGCAGAAGAATGCCCTTTATCGTGTCGGGTACGATCCTGGCAGTGATCTTCATGATGTTACTGCCGATGATCGACAATGCAGAAAAGGCAAGATGGGGCACTGTAGAGTCCTTCAGTAACCAGGTGATCTTCCTGGCGGTGCTGTTTTTCACCCTGGTGTCCATGGGACTGTATCGTTCCCCGGCAGTAGCACTGATGCCGGATGTAACCCCGAACCATCTGCGTAGCCGTGCCAATGCGGTGATCAACCTCATGGGAGCCGTGGGCGGTGTCTATGCTCTGATCATGATCAAAGTTCTGGTGGGAAAAGGTGAGACACCGGACTATCTGCCCCTGTTCGCAAGTATTGCGGCAGTCATGGCGATCGCTGTGGGAATCCTTGTGATCACTATCCGGGAAAATAAGCTGCGGGAAGAAGTCGAGAAGGCAGAGGCGGCAAATGCAGGAACAATAGAAGAAAAAGCAATGGCCGAGGGAGTGGAAGCTGCCGGTGAGATCGAGGCAGTGGGAGATACCGGAGAGGTAAAAGCTTTCGACGGGAAAAAACAGACAGGAAAGACGGAAGGCACCAAGGGTATGCCCAAGGAAGTGAAGCGCAGTATGTACTTCATGCTTGCATCCATCTTCTTATGGTTTACCGCTTATAATGCCGTGACCACAGCCTTTTCCCGCTATACGAAGGTAGTATGGAAGATGGAGGGCGGAAGCTTCGCCAACTGCCTGATGGTAGCTACTGTAGCAGCCATTTTCAGCTATATCCCCATCGGAAGTATCTCTGCGAAGATCGGCCGTAAGAAGACGATTATGGGCGGTGTCCTGCTGATGGCAGCCTGCTATGGATCCGCTATTTTTGCAAGAGAATATCACCCCCTCGTCAATGTGGCATTCGCCCTGATCGGTGTGGCATGGGCGGCAATCAACGTGAATTCCTATCCGATGATCGTGGCCATGAGCAGTGGCAGCGATGTGGGTAAATTTACTGGAACCTATTATACGTTCTCCATGGCAGCGCAGATCCTGACACCGGTACTCTCCGGATTCCTGCTGGAAAACGTGTCCTATAACACCCTGTTTCCCTATGCTCTGTTCTTCTCCCTGATGGCATTCCTTACTATGACCCAGGTACGTCACGGCGATGTGAAGCCCCAGAAGAAGGAGAGCATTCTGGAGAACTTTGACGTAGATGACTGATGCGGATAACTTCGGTATATACTTGGCAGGACGATACAATTTGATAAATGTGTTGTAAGCTCTTTGGAGAATCTTAAGAAATACCTACTTGAAAATAAAAGAGTAGTGGATTAAAGTAAAAGGCAGCGAATCTATACTGTGATAGAAACGGTATGGATTCGCTGTAAAAAGTTACAGGAAGATAGAAGGTTATAGGAATGAAAGTATTAGGAATCTTATTGATTGTTTTGGTGGTTCTCGCAGTTCTGTATTTTCTCATGATCATGCCGAGGATGCTGCACAAACCGGACACAGCCCCTTTTAAAGAATGGCTCTATGCTCACAGAGGTCTGCATGACAATGCCACAGAGGCTCCGGAGAACTCCATGGCAGCATTTCGTAAGGCTGTGGATGCAGGCTTCGGTATTGAACTGGATATTCAGCTGACGAAGGATAGGATTCCCGTGGTGTTCCATGATTTTACCTTAAAAAGAGTCTGCGGCGGCGAAGGAAAAATCTGTGATTACACTTATGAGGAATTGCAGCAGTTTCATCTGTGTGAGTCCACGGAGAAGATCCCGAAGTTCGAGGATGTGCTTAAGATGGTGGACGGAAAAGTACCTCTGATCGTGGAGTTCAAGATCGAGCGTACCGACCTGTCCCTGTGCCCCATTGCGGATAAGATACTTCGGGCCTACAAGGGAATGTACTGCATGGAGTCCTTTAATCCGCTGGGAGTGTGGTGGTATCGTAAGAATCATCCGGAACTGGTGCGCGGACAGCTGTCCGATGCTTTCCTGAAGGAAGGAGAGTATGTGGGAGTATTGTATTTTATCCTGCAGAATCTGCTGTTGAACTTCGTGACGAAGCCGGATTTCGTGGCATACAATCATCATTATCCCGAGATCCTGTCAAGAAAGCTTTGCAGAGGCCTGTATCATAATACCGCAGCGGCCTGGACTATCAAGAGCCAGCAGGAGTTGGATGAAGCGAGAAAGCATTTCGATATCTTTATCTTTGACAGTTTCGTGCCTGAGGCGAGAAAGTAGCAGAAAAAATCATGTATACAAAAGAAAATCTGAAACCAGAACCGCATTCGCCCTATAAATAGTTACAAAAAAGGATCAGTCCTAAGGGACTGATCCTTTTGGTTTGTCTTGCTATTAAGCTACAACAGTAACGTTGGTAGCACGGATCTTGCTGCTGTTCTGAGGATCGCACTCGGTATCGAAAGTTACCTTCTGGCCCTCTTCCAGAGACTTGAAACCATCAGCATTGATTGCGGAAAAGTGTACGAATACTTCCTCGCCGTTAGCATCGTTGGTGATGAAACCATAACCCTTCTGAGCATTGAACCACTTAACTGTACCGTTATTCATTATTGGTACCTCCTTTAATAATTCAGGCTTTGCCTGATCCTTTTGATGATTCTAAAACGTAGGACAAAAAAATCACATATTTTTGTAAAGCATCCGTGAAAAAGTAGCAATGTCTTACAAAAATATGTGAGATCAATGACTTTCATTTAGAATACGGTTAGAGTATACCATTGCCCCGATCGAAATGTCAATAATTATCTTTGATTTTTAGACCTATTTTCTTATGGAAAAAGCATATGATTTTAAGAGCAACAGGATGCGGAGAATGACGATGGATCTTAGATTTTTGGGAAAAGTATTACAAGGGGCGCTGATCGGTCTGGGAGCGGTACTCCCGGGGATATCCGGCGGCGTTTTAAGTGTAGTGTTCGGAGTCTATCGACCGATCATGGAGCTTTTGTCGGATCCGGTACATAAGTGGCGGACCCATCTGCCGGAATTGTTCCCTTATATGATCGGATCGGCAGCAGGATTTTTAGGGGTGGCGAATCTGTTATCATATGTATTAGAGACTTACCCGGAGCCTTCTGTCTGCGTGTTTGTGGGACTGATCGTGGGAATGCTTCCCTCGTTGTGGAGAGAAGCGGGAGAACAGGGCAGGAATGTGGGAAATGTGATCTTATCCTGCGTGACATTGGTGGCAATGCTTAGTCTGCTATTCTGGCTGCAGAACTCTCAAAATACCGTGGAACCGGGACTTTTAAGTTTTTTGTTCTGCGGCTTTGCCTTTGCACTGTCGGTGATCGCTCCGGGCATGAGTTTTTCAACGATATTGATGCCCTTGGGACTGTATACGCCCTTTGTGGAAGGGATCGGTCATGTGAGACCGGAGGTTCTGTTTCCGGGAGTAGCAGGGTGCGTGGTGACTTTCATCTGTCTGGCAAAACTGGTAAACCGGCTGTTTGAGAGGCATTATGCGTTGATGTTTCATGGAATTCTCGGGATCGTCGGTGCGGCTACGGTGATGACCGTTCCCTGGGGCAGCTTTGCAACATCGGCGGATGCGGCATCCCGGAATCTGTTCTGCATGGCGGCGGGAATTGTGGCGGCAATACTCTTGGATTTTATGAATGAAAAACTGGCATGTTTTCCCGAAAAAGAGACAGAATAAGATGTAAGAGTCTTATTATGGAAAAAGGAAGGTAGAAACATGCAGATGTATGCGGTGGTGGCAACGGGAGTGCTGGGACTGCTGATCGGTTTCTGGTTGGGCAGGAGCATCCGGTGGAACATGGAAGAAACAGAAGAGGCGGTAAACAGACAGGAAGAGAGAAGAATAACAGGGAACAGACAGCTGGTTATGGAAGGCACCGCCATAGGGAGTCCGGTGAACGGCGAGATCAGGAAAATATCGCAGGATACTTTGCAGGACACAACGGAAGAAGCGGAGGATGACAATACGAAGTGCATTACCATTCTGCCATCGGACGGCAGAGTCTATGCCCCCACTTCGGGAAAAGTGCTGAAGCTTTATCCTATGGGCAACCGGATCCGTTTTCGCACGGACAGTGGAGTGGAGCTGCTATTGAATATCTGTAAGGATAAAGAAGAACTTCATAGCACTTATTACCGCTGTAATGTCCTGCCCAATGAGATCGTGAGAAAAGGCAAGCTTCTCGTAGAATTTGATCAGGAAGGGCTGGCGAGAGAAGGCGTGGATACGGCGGTGACAGTGGAGATGTGTCAGACACCTGACCGGGGACGGATCGTTCGTACCTGGAAGGATTATATCCGGGCGGGCGAGGAGCTGCTGTGGGTAGATTCCGTCTGCCTGCGGTAAGCTCCCGGAGTGGTATGGAAGGTATCCTGAAAGGCACGGAAAAAGGTACGGGAGCTGCCAAAACCCGCATCCAGAGCAATCTGTGTCACGGAGAGCTCTGTGGACAGCAGAAGGTCTCTGGCATAATCAAGTCTTCTGGAATTCACATAATCCGGGAAAGAGGTGTGGAACTTTTCTGTAAATATCCGGGAGAGGACAAAACGGCTGACACCGAATTCTTTCGAGAGACTGTCCAGGGACAATTCCTTCGTGTAGTTGGCATCCAGATAGAGAAGCAGCCTCTGCTCCAGTTCCAGATCCTCCGTGCTTTTCCGGGTCTGCAGGGGGAGAGAGGGTAGGAGATCTGCCAAAAGGAGCGTCAGATACCCTTCCGCATAGATCTGCACATCAGAAGGAGTGGGACGATCTTTTTCCATGGAGGAAGCCAGAGCCTCGAGTCCCTGTAAGGCAATGTGGCTGTGCTCCGAGAGGGTGGAGATGGCAAAATCATTGCGTGAGGGTTTTTTATTCTGAAAAAAATGTCGGAAGGAATGACAGAAATCCGGCTCGAAGATACAGAGCAGATTCTGACCGGGTTCCACATGTTTTAAGCCGTGCATCTGGTTCGGAAAGACGAGGACACCCTGACCGGGAGTCAGCGGAAATTCCTGTTGTTCCACAGTGACCGTGGTGGAACCACTTAAGACATAGATCAGCTCCAGCTGTCTGTGAAGATGGACGGCGTAAGGATTATTATTGGACAGATACAGATAGAGTTGTTCTTTACGATTCTGATAAAAGAAACTCAAGGTGTTTTCCTCCTGCAACTTTTGTCACTATTATGACATTTATTCTATTGAAATGCAAGATTTGACACAAACTAATGGGAAATTGACACGCGATATGACGGAATATCTGCTATACTGATTTTATAGACAAACAGCGGCAAAAGGCTGTGGAATGGAGATACTATGGACAAGACGAAGATACATAAAATGTGGATCGCCGATCAGGGCGACGGCACCTATTCCAACCCGATCCTGTATACGGATTACTCGGACCCGGATGCCATTCGTGTGGGAGAGGATTATTTTATGATCGCTTCCAGCTTCTGTAATACCCCCGCGGTTCCTCTGTTACATTCCAAGGATCTTGTGAACTGGAAGGTCATCAATTACATCATGGATAAACTTCCCTTTGAATATTATGACAAGCCGGTACACGGCTGCGGTACCTGGGCACCTGCCATCCGCTTCCATGAGGGAACTTACTACGTATTTATTCCCATGCCGGATGAGGGGATTATGATGTGCAAGACCACAGACCCGTGGGGCAAATGGAGCGAGCCTGCTTATGTCAGAAAGGTAGTGGGCTGGATCGATCCCTGCCCTTTCTGGGATGAGGACGGCAAAGCTTATATGGTAACTGCTTTCGCCAGAAGCCGTATCGGCTTCAAGAGCATGCTGTATATGTCTCCCATCGAACCGGACTGCTCCGGAGTGCTGGATGACGGTCAGTTCATCTATGACGGTCATGCGACCCAGCCCACCATCGAGGGCCCGAAGCTGTATAAGAGAAACGGCTATTACTATATCTTCGCTCCGGCAGGGGGCGTGAAGCCTGGCTGGCAGACCGTACTGCGGTCGAAAAATATTTATGGTCCCTGGGAAGAGAAAATCGTCCTGCACCAGGGCAATTCCCCCGTCAACGGACCTCACCAGGGTGCCTGGGTGGATACGCCGGACGGACAGGACTGGTTCCTGCATTTCCAGGATGTGGGCAATGCGGGACGTATCGTACATTTACAGCCCATGCACTGGGAAAACGACTGGCCGATGATCGGAGTAAATGCCGTGGACGGCTGCGGTGAGCCGGTACTGCGTTACAAGAAGCCGGAAGTGGGAGTTGCATATCCCATCGATACCCCGGAGGACAGCGATTTCTTCGAAGGAGATCGTTTAGGACTGCAATGGCAGTGGAATGCCAATTATAAAAAGGAATGGTACGATCTGAAAGACGGTCAGCTCCTTCTCCATGCACAGGCGGCGGATCCGAAGACACAGCTGTGTGATATCAGCAATCTGTTATTGCAGAAGTGGCCGGCACCGGAATTTTCTGTTACCACCTGTCTGCATCTGGAGCAGATGAAGGACGGCGATGTGGCAGGACTGGTATCGCTGGGCGGATGTTATACAGCACTTGCAGTTCAGAAAATACACGGCAAAATGAGCCTGCAGCAGCGCATCGGCAACTGGACGAAGGACGATGAAGTGCGCACCGGTCTGGGTGAATGGAACAGTGATGTCATTTATATCCAGATGAAGGTGGAGAAGGAGACTTACCGCACGTTCTACGTGGGAACCACGGAAGAAAATTTACAGCCTGTGGGACAGATGGTGGAAGCAACTCCGGGCCGCTGGGTCGGTGTCAAGGACGGACTGTTTGCCATCAACGAACAGGGTGCGGCTGGCGGTTCGGTAGCTGCGGATTATTTTGTATATCAAAGTTTGTAGAAAATACCATTTACCGTATTTACAATGCAATGACAATGTACTATTTTGGCAGATGTTAATGTAAGGATAAAGGAATGATGTAAATTATGCCGGAAGAGAAAAAAATGTTATTTTCACAGGATGCATTGAAAAAATTATTGTGGCCGCTGATCATAGAACAGTTTCTGGCAATCGCAATGGGAATGGCTGACACAGTGATGGCGGCCAGCTGTGGAGAAGCCGTGGTATCCGGAATCTCCCTGGTGGACAGTATCTGTGTGTTATTGATCGGTCTGTTCACGGCCATGGCAAGCGGCGGTGCGGTCGTGGCAGCACAATACATGGGACACGGAGATAAGGAAATGGTAGGCCGGGCCTCCAATCAGCTGTTTATAGCGGTTGGGGGTGTGGCCCTTCTGTTTATGACGATAGCGCTGATCTGGAACAGGGGACTGCTGGCATTGCTTTACGGCAATGTGGAAGCGGATGTCATGAGTGCTGCAAGAATTTATTTTTATATTGTGGCGGTGTCCTTTCCTTTTCTGGGAATTTATAACGGTGGTGCAGCTTTGTTCCGTGCGATAGGAGATTCCAAGGTGTCCATGAAGGTATCTCTGGTGGCAAATCTGGTAAATATTGCAGGAAATGCCATTTTGATCTACGGTGTTGGAATCGGTGCTGCAGGAGCGGCGCTGTCCACGCTTTTTTCCAGAGTATTGTCTGCGGTGCTGATCGTAGTGCTGCTTAAGAAAAGTGACAAGATCATCATGAGCAATCAGTGGCGCCTGGATACCAAAATCCTTGGAAAAATCCTGTATATCGGCGTACCGAACGGATTGGAGAATAGCATTTTTCAGATCGGTAAGCTTCTGACCACCAGCCTGATCGCCGGATTTGGAATGGCAGCTACGACGGCAAATGCCGTAACAGGCAGCATTGCCAGCTTCCAGCAGATCCCTGCCAATGCTATCGGTGTGGCAATGATCACTGTGATCGGACAGTGCATCGGCGCAGGAGAAACAGAGCAGGCATTATATTATCTGAAAAAAATGATGAAAGTAGCATATGCCTGTATGATCCTGTTGGGAATTCCAATGATTATTTTTGCTCGACCGATCTGCGGAATCTATCATCTGAGTCCGGAGACAATGAAAATAACTGTTTTTCTGTTATGTTACAGCTGTGTATGTTGTATGCTGGTGCATCCGTTGTCCTTTGCACAGTCCAATGCACTTCGCGCTGCGGGAGATGTGAGGTTCACCATGATCGTGGCGATCGCTTCCATGTGGCTCTGCCGTGTGGGCATGGCATATATTTTGGGACAGGGTCTGGGACTTGGCGTCATCGGCGTCTGGATCGCTATGACCATGGACTGGGTCGTACGGGCATTTTTGTTCACTAACAGGATACGGACGGGAAAATGGCTGAAGTATAAGGATCGGCTGGTGAAGTAAATCATGGTACTGTGCTAAAGTTTTACATTGACAGAATTTGTAATGTGTTTTAGCATGTTTTTATAGAAATAAAGTCGGGGTCAAGCATCTGGGCTTAGACCTTTTGATCCTGGCATCATAGAAAAATACATAAGCACATAAAGTGCAGAAATGAGGCAGAACATGAGCAAAAAGCCCTATGCAGAGCGTAATTTAAAATTCGAGACATTACAGTTACATGTGGGACAGGAGCAGCCCGATCCTGTGACCGGTGCCAGAGCCGTTCCCATTTATCAGACATCTTCTTATGTATTCCGCAACTGCGACCATGCAGCAGCACGCTTCGGACTGGAAGATCCCGGGGAGATCTACGGTCGTCTGGGCAACCCTACTCAGGGTGTCTTTGAGCAGCGTATTGCGGCATTAGAGGGCGGTACCGCAGCTCTGGCAGTAGCCAGCGGAGCGGCAGCTATCTGCTATACGATCCAGAACCTGGCAAAACAGGGAGATCACATTGTTTCTGCAAATAATATTTACGGCGGAACCTACAATCTGCTGGCGCATACCCTGGTGGACTACGGTGTGACCACTACTTTCGTGGCTCCTTCCGATTATGACAGGATCGAAGCAAGCTTTCAGGAGAACACCAAGGCGCTCTACATCGAGACTCTGGGCAATCCCAACTCTGATGTGGTAGACATTGAGCGCCTGGCACAGATCGCCCATGCACACAAGGTCCCTCTGGTAGTGGACAATACGTTTGCGACTCCTTATCTGGTACGTCCTTTTGAGTACGGCGCAGATATCGTGGTACATTCCGCAACCAAATTCATCGGTGGACACGGCACCAGCTTAGGTGGTGTGATCGTAGAGAATGGTAAATTTGACTGGGAGGGTAGCGGCAAGTTCCCTCATCTGTGCACTCCGAATCCCAGCTATCATGGTGTGACTTTCACTAAGGCAGCACCGGGCGCGGCTTTTGTGACCGCTATCCGTGCAATGCTCCTTCGTGATATGGGCGGCTGCATTTCCCCTTTCCATGCTTTTATTTTCTTACAGGGACTGGAGACACTGTCTCTGCGCGTGGAACGTCATGTGGAGAATGCACTGAAGGTTGTACAGTATCTGAACAATCATCCTCAGGTAGAGCGTGTGCATCATCCTTCCGTATCCACCGATCCGGAGCAGCAGGAGTTGTATAAGAAATATTTCCCGAATGGAGGCGGTTCCATCTTCACATTCGAGATCAAGGGCGGCAAGGAGACAGCGAAAAAGTTCTGTGATAATCTGGAACTGTTCTCGCTGCTGGCAAACGTGGCAGATGTGAAGTCTCTGGTCATCCATCCGGCTTCCACCACCCATGCACAGCTGTCTGAGGAAGAGCTGAATGAGCAGGGAATCTACAGCAATACGATTCGTCTGTCTATCGGTACGGAGAATATTGATGATATCATTGAGGATCTGGAAGGCGGTTTCCAGTCTGTATAAGGAGATACCATGCTTTCATTAGCTGTTTTCTATTTTGTATTTTTAGGAACAGAGTATCTGTTTGATAACCGGATGGCGTTATATACGGATCCCTCAGGCGTGGTACTGGCACAGAGCTATATCCTGGGCGTCAGCGTGTTTGGTTTCCTGGCATATTCTCTGATAGAAAAATGGAAAAGCAAATCCGGGAATCCCACTGCGTTCAAGGCAGCGGGATTCTTCTTGCCGGTGCCGGTGATCGCAGGATATGTACTGCTGTTTGCCGGGACCGGGTACTGGGTACTATTGGGCAGCGGGTGTTTTCTGTTCCTGATACTGGGATATCTGGGCAGCAGGACACATTACCTGGCGGCACAGCTGCTTAGGGGAAGCAGGCATCCGGCGAAGACCGTGAGTGTGGCTTATGCCGTGGGGCTGCTCCTTCAGTTTCTGAACCACAATCTGTTGTGGGGAGAGACAGTGGAAGGTAGCTTCCTGGCGGGAAGTTTTGTGATGCTGTGGGTACTGACTGTCGGAATGGCGCAGAATGCACTGCCAGGATACCACAGGAGACAGAAGACAGAGGACGGAGAAACGGTGTCGGTGAAAAACACGCAGGAAGGTGTTACTGCGGAGCAGATATCATGGAAGAATCCCCGGCTGGCAGGTGTGGCATTACTGGTGACGGTTGTTCTGATGACATGTATCTTCGCAACGCTTGACAACGCTGTGACCCTGGCACATGCTGCAGGTACCATGGATATCGGTCAGTGGCCGAGACTGTTCTTAGCACTCAGCGGATTGCTGGCAGGAGTACTGTTTGATCTGAATAACGGAAGATATCGTGGACTGATCATGTATGCGGTGACGATCCTGTCGACCATCTGTGTGCTGATCATTGAAAGCGGCGGACCGTTTCTGCCGGGACTGCTGATCTTCTATATGTCTGCGGGATTTTTCGTGGTGTTTTTCACGAACGGATTTCTCCAGCTGTCCTATCGCATGCAGGATGGCAGGCTATGGACAGGTATGGGAAGAGCGGCGAACAATCTGGGCGCTGTGATCACAGGAGTAGCTTCCATAAGCCTGCTGACCGGAGAAGATCATATCCTGACGGCAGTACTGGCACTGGTTCTGTTTGTACTGATCAGTGTGGCGTTGCTGTGGTATTATAGTTGTACGCAGATTGTAAAGGCTCCCGAAGCAATGGAAAGTCGCGAAATGGCTGGCAGTCAGAGCCGGCTGGAGAGATTTGCAAAATCTTTTGATCTGACGGAACGGGAGCAGGAAGTGCTGCAGCTTTTGCTGCTGTCCGATGACGGCATGCAGGAGATCGCTGACAGTCTCTTTGTCTCACGCGCGATGTTGTATCGGCATATCGCTGCATTAAATGAGAAGACCGGCACCAGAAGCCGAATCGGACTGATCCAGTTCTACTACAACTGGGAAGAAGATAAGAAATAGCGAGAGAGCGAGAAAGGCACAGCCCTGTGAGGGACTGTGCTTTTTTAATTCATAGGAAATTTCTTCCTATGAATTAAAAAAGCTCCGCAGGGATCGCACTGCGGCGGTTATGAAATATGTCGCAAAAGCGACCCGCCGCAGGCGGGAGAATCTCGCAAGCGAGATTCTTTTTTATCGTGCGCCTTGCAGCGCAGAGGAAGCGCGGGTATGAGAGACGGATTGACGATGTGATACCCATGGACGCAGAAAATGCGTGGGTATGAGAGACGGATTGACGATGTGATACCCACGGAGCAGAGAAAGTGTGGGTATGAGAGGCGGATTGACGATGTGATACCCACGGAGCAGAGAAAGCGCGGGTATGAGAGACGGATCGACGATGTGATACCCAAGGAGCAGAGAAAGCGTGGGTATGAGAGACGGATCGACGATGTGATACCCACGGAGCAGAGAAAGTGTGGGTATGAGAGATGGATTGACGATGAGATACCCAAGGAGCAGAGAAAGCGTGGGTATGAGAGGCGGATTGACGATGTGATACCCATGAACGCAGAAAATGCGTGGATTTGGCAGGTTGAGACAAATGTCAACTTGAAAAAGGCAGGTATCCTATGAATATATATAAGTATATTATAAAAGGAGGACTTGCGCAGATGTACAAAAGCAGAAGAACGATATTTGTTTTTTTACTGGCACTGGTGTTGATATTGGGAGTTTTGCCGGAATTTCATGTAAGAGCAGAGGACAACAGCCAGACATATAAGGTGGGCGCGGATGATCATACACTGTGGGACAGGGTGCAGGATGGTGTATTCCAATATGCTGCCGGTAGTATGGAAATAGAAGGAGCCGGATTACAGGGGGATGCTGCACAGGCGGATGTGGCAGCAGGAACAGAGATTACCATAACACTGACACCGGGCAAGAATTGTGTGCTGAGAAGCTTTATGGTGAATGGTCAGAGCATTGCAGTAGCAAGCATGACCACAAATGGTGCTTCGTATATTTATAAAACCAAGGTAGAAAATGCGGATCTGAAATTTGAACCCAGTTTCGAAGCATCGGGAGGAAATGCCTCTGGACCGAATCCGGGAACGGGAAACAATATCTGTTTTCGATTAGAAGGTGACGGTATCTCTCCAAACGATTATGCCACATGGAAAAATAATAATATCGAAATCTATATAGGAATTGAAAATACCTATAAGACTTTGCAAGAATGGATCGGGGAAAACAAAATTTCCGTGGATGGAACAGAATACAGAGTGGACGATTCTGTGGACACGGTAAAAGTATATGTACTTAACAGCGGTTCCGGAAAATACATGATTCAGGGAGCCGGAAGTTCACAGGAAAATGCGGTGACATGGACGGAAAAAGGAATCCACTCCATTCAGGTAGACAAAGAGAGAATTACAATAACATGGGGATATGATTCGAAAACCTACGGAGAAGATGCTTACCTAGAGCATGGCACAGCCCGGATCATTCAAATAAATGGTACTGCACCGAATACCAACGATCCCTACGGAAACAATGTTGGAGACAACAGAGGCGGAAATCTTGTGGTACAGCCTGGGGCTACGGTTACCGTGGAATTGAAGCCGGATTACGGATACCAATTGAAGGGAGTTTCACTAAATGGGATAAGTCTTTCAGCGGCAAAGGATGTTTCTACGTTTACTTTTACGATGCCAAATACCTAGATCCATTTTAAAGGAATCTTCGAAAAAGCGGAGGACATGGTGGACACTTCGGCAGCAAAGGAAGTGACTTCCGCATCCATCAGCAACGGCGCCAATGCAGCAGGAAGTGGTAATCTTCAGCTGACAGTTGCCGACAGTACCGGATACGATATGACGGCGGCACAGCAGAAAGTAGCAGGGGCGATATCTGCACAGGCAGTGGAATTGAATCTGAACCAGATCGTAGCCAAAGGGGATGGCACGAACTGGGAAACAAAGATTACGGAATTTACCAATCCGATTACCTTAAGCCTTGGAATCAACAATTACGATGCGAATTATGACTATGTAGTGGTGAGAGATCATAACGGAACTACCACTGCATTGCCTACGAAAGTGATCGATGGAAAAGTCACCTTCGAGACCAATCAGTTTTCTACCTATGTCATTGTGAAAAAGGAAAAGACGACCGCAGGTACCAGTACTGGTGGAAGCTCTCACGAGGATTCTAAAGCAAACGATAACAACAGTTCCGATGCACAGCCTGCTGCAACACAGGCAGTGACGCAGGAATTGGATGTAGTACCGAAGACGGGAGAAGGCATCGCAACTTATATAACGGAGATCATGTTACTTTTCGGGGGAATTCTTCTGATTACTATGGGAATCTTACTTCAGAGAAAGCGCGGATAAAAAAACATTAGGAATATAGAGTAAAGTTTTTGTCAGTTGAATAAAAGAAAAAAAGAGAGTACCAACATCTCTGTTATAATGGATTTGACGAGAATCTAAAATACAGACGATGGAGGCACTCTCATGAAAAACATTATAGCATATTCAATGGAAAAGCTGTACAAAGATTTGGAAGAAGCAGATGAACTTTTTCTCTCATCCGGGATGAAGGACATGGAATTGTACGAGAAGCAGCTTGCGGAGGCTGCAAGAAAGGCTGCAGCAGAGCACATGGCAGCCCTTTACAGCGACATGGATCGTATGCTGTGTGAGGATATTTCCAGAGCTGAAAAATATACCATCCAGAGGCATGATGAACGCCAGCTGCTGACTACAGTGGGACCGGTTTGCTTTACCCACACGCTGTTCCGAAGCTGTAAGGATGGAACCTGCCATTATCTTCTGGATGAATGGATGGAACTGGATGCCCATGAAAGAC
>ERZ827490.2040-NODE-2040-length-23092-cov-3.698963_pt1 | contig 23092 bp, 20 predicted proteins | sample MGYA00519770_ERZ827490 | MGnify/ENA primary metagenome ERZ827490 (study PRJEB31778, sample SAMEA3449324) | human gut metagenome | biome: human gut; feature: human-associated habitat; material: faeces | place: United Kingdom | collected 2010/2012 ...
CCGCACGGGACGAAGAAAAAGAAACCGGGGCATTTTATATCCGCGCTGCCAATTTTTCCAATACGTCTGACTACTGCCGCGCCATAGAAGAAAAAGGGACGGCCGCGGAGGATCGTCAGCCCATCTCCCGCAAAGAAGCCATGTTCGAGGCCATGATGCTGGGGTTGCGCATGAACGAAGGAATCCGCGGCACGGATTTTCAGTGCCGGTTCGGCACGTCCATCCGAAGTGTCTACGAAGCGCCGCTGGAGCAAGCCGTCCAAAATGGACTGGGTCTGTGGACGGCGGACGGCGGCTATCGGCTGACGGCCAAAGGGTTGCTTTTGGAAAACGCCGTGGCGGTGGAGTTGATGGATGTTTGAGAAACGACGTGGCGATTTGGACTGAAACATGCTCAAACGGCCAAAGGAACACAGTACTGAAACATACGCATACATATTTTATTAGGAGGTTTATCTGAAATGTCACAAAAGATCGACATTCACGGCCTGTTTATTGACCCGGAAACCATAACGGACTTGTCCATGCAAAAACGAATCGCTGTATTCTATCCGGTATTTCACGAAATTTCTTCTGCCAAATCAGCATTTCATTTTTCTTCTCAAAAGCAACACATTCTTCGTTTCGATCATCAGGAGCCCTATGGAATTATCTTATCAGATGCAGAACAGCCTGATCCGTCGAGCTATATCGTAAAATATCAGGAAGCCGTGCTTGAAAGGCTCTTAAAAGGACTTGGAAAAACCGGAAAAAATATGATCGGCCATATGGCGGAAATATTGAAAATCGATACATCCGGTGATCGACAGTATCGTATTTTGCAATCCGGCAGAAATGTGAAGCAAACCTCTATCCGGGAAATTCCCGCGAAAGTCCGTTTATTAAGCGGGCAATGGGTCGATGTGTTCAAGAGCACTCCTGAATATGATTTTCAGGGTGGCAGCCCCTATGCTATAACAGAGGTCAACGCGCTGATGCTCACCATTGCCACAAAGGCGAAAAACTACGCGCTCTACGGCGCAGGGGTCGATGCTTCGAATGAAGAAATATATTCCGCCTACCAATCCTTAAAAGACCTTTATAATCAGATACAGGCTGATCGAGCTTTCCTGTCTGCAAGCCATACCAAAAAACCGCTGCTTCAGCTCCCGCAAATCAATGTGAAACTTCCGAAAGTTGAATTGAAAAAGGTGAATATTCCAAGCATTCAGTTTCAATCGCCGCTTGTTTTCAAGAAAAATCAGGGAGGCCCATCTTCTTTGCCGGAAGACAATAGGGAAAAGGATGATATTTAAGTCAATAAAAGTCAGAAAAGCGTCAACGATCGCTTCGGTGAGAAACCCGTCAAAGGGATTGACGTTTTGCCGATTTTGTTGGATAATAAAACATTGGAAACGGAATGCATCGGCATTCCTCTATCCTGAAGCAACGCACGAGAGGACGGCTGAACGTGGAAAAGCTAACGTACGGGCTGATCGGCTGCGGGCGGATCGCGCCCAATCATATCACCGCGGCCATGAACAACGCGGATGCGCTGGAGGTTGTCGCTCTGTGCGATCCTGTCCAAGAACACGCTGAAAAGATTCTTTCCTTTTTGCCTGAAGAAAAGCGGGCTTCCGTCCGGATGTATGAGGACTACCGCGAGATGCTCCGGGACGGCGCTCCCACGCTGGTCTCCATTGCGACGGAAAGCGGAAAACATGCGTCGATCGGTCTGGACTGTCTGGATGCGGGATGCAACGTCATCATCGAAAAGCCCATCGCCCTTTCCATGGACGACGCCCGGGCGCTGGTGTCAAAGGCCAAAGAAAAAAATGTGAAGCTCTGCGTCAACCATCAGAACCGTTTCAATAAGGCGGTGCAGAAGATTCGTTCCGCTGTGGAAGAAGGCCGTTTCGGGAGGATGTTGCACGGCACGGCTCACATTCTGTGGAGCCGGGGCGAAGAATACTATGCCCAAGCGCCCTGGCGCGGCACCTGGGCGCAGGATGGCGGCTGTCTGATGAATCAGTGCATCCACAACATCGACCTACTGCGTTGGATGATGGGTGACGAAATCAGCGAGGTCATGGCCTATACGGATCGGCTGACCCATGATTACATTCAGGCGGAGGACATCGGGATGGCGCTGGTGCGTTTCCGCAACGGAAGCTACGGCATGATCGAGGGCACGACCATCGTCTATCCCCACAATCTGGAGGAAACTCTTTACCTTTTCGGGGAAGACGGCACCGTCAAGGCTGGCGGCAAAAGCGTCAATGTGATCGAAAGCTGGGATTTCCGGGATGGAAAGGATGATCCCGCTTATATCAAGGAAAATTTCGGTGAAAATCCCCCCAACGTCTACGGCTTCGGGCATACGCCCCTATACAGGGATATGATCGAAGCGATTCAGAACGACCGTCCGCCCTATGTGGACGGCGAAGCGGGAATGCGGGCACTGGAACTGGTTCTGGCGATCTATCAGAGCGCCGCTGAAGGCAAGCCCGTTTCTCTCCCCTTGGAGCACTGCGCGTCCACGGATTTTGCCGGGCGTTTTGACCGTTAAACACACGAAGGAGGACAAATACATGGCTACCTTAAAGGAACAACTGCTGGATAAGATTGCCCGCAAGGAAATGCGCGTCGGAGTGGTCGGTCTGGGCTATGTGGGTCTCCCGCTGGCCGTCGAAAAGGCCAAGGCTGGCTTTCATACCATCGGTTTTGACGTGAACAGTGAAAAAGTCCGTCTGGTGAACGAGGGCCATAACTATATCGGCGATGTGGTGGACAGCGATCTCAAGCAAATCGTGGAAAGCGGAATGCTCAGCGCCACCACCGATTTTGAAAAAATCGCCAGCGCGGACTTTGTGGCCATCTGCGTTCCCACGCCGCTGGACGTTCATCAGGAGCCGGACATCAGCTATGTGGAAAGCTCCACCCGCGCCGTCGCCCCCCACATCCACCGGGGCAGTGTGATCGTGCTGGAATCCACCACCTATCCGGGCACCACCGAAGAACTGCTCAAGCCCATTCTGGAAGAAGCGACCGGCCTCAAATGCGGCGAGGACTTCTATCTGGGCTTCTCCCCGGAGCGGGTCGATCCCGGCAACCTGATCTATAAGACCAAAAATACCCCCAAGGTGGTAGGAGCCATCGGCAGGGACGCTACCGAGGTCATCGCCGCCATGTACCGGGCCGTTCTGGACAGCGACGTTTTCGAGGCTTCCTCCCCCGCCATTGCGGAAATGGAAAAAATTCTGGAAAACACCTACCGCAACATCAACATCGGTCTGGTGAACGAACTGGCGCAGCTTTGCGACCGCATGGGCATCGACGTATGGGAAGTGATTGCCGCCGCCAGCACCAAGCCTTACGGCTTCCAGCCCTTCTATCCCGGCCCCGGTCTGGGCGGCCACTGCATCCCGCTGGATCCCTATTATCTGACGTGGAAGGCCCGCGAATACGGCTTCCATACCAGCATGATCGAAAACAGCATGATCATCAACGACAATATGCCCCGCTACTGTGTGGAGCGGGCTATGCGGCTACTGAGCCGGAAGCATCGGAAAGCCCTGTGCGGCGCAAAGGTGCTGGCGCTGGGCGTTGCCTACAAAAACGACATCGACGACTGCCGGGAAAGCCCCGCCATCCGCGTGCTGAAGCTGCTGCGGGAAGAAGGCGCGGAAGTGACCTACTTCGACCCGTGGGTCGCTCAGTATAAAGAGGACGGTCAGGTCTATTACAGCGAGAAAGAGCTGACCCCCGAACTGGTTCAGGCGGCCGATCTGGTGATCGTGACCGCCGGTCACAACAATGTGGACTATGCCATGGTGCAGAAGAATGCCAAGGCTGTTTTCGACACCAAAAACGTGATGCGCAAGCACAACGCTTTCGGCGATAACGTAGAAGTACTGTAAGGAGGGGGCTTTTCATGCAGTTTCGGGATCTGCACCGTCAGTATGAACGGCTCAAGCCGGAGATGGACGCCGCCATTGCCGGGGTATTGGAGGATGCGCATTATATTTCCGGGCCGCAGGTCAAGGCGTTGGAGGAAAGTCTGGCCCAATACGCCGGGGCGAAGCATTGCATTTCCTGCGCCAACGGCACCGACGCGCTGAGTCTGATCCTTCACGCCTGGGGCGTCGGCCCGGGAGACGCGGTGTTCGTATCTGACTTCACGTTTTTTTCTTCCGCCGAGTGCCCCGCCTGCGAAGGGGCCACGCCCATTTTCGTGGACGTGCGGGAGGACACCTTCAACATGGATCCCGACTGTCTGGAGCGCTGCATTCAGGCCGTACAGGAACAGGGCCAGCTGAAACCCAAAGCTATTGTGGCGGTGGATATTTTCGGCCTCCCTGCCGATTTTGACCGCATCGAAGCCATTGCCCAAAAATACGATCTGCTGCTTCTGGAAGACGGCGCGCAGGCGTTTGGCGGCAGTCTGAACGGCAAAATGGCGTGCAGCTTCGGCGATGCGTCCATCACCAGCTTTTTCCCGGCCAAGCCGCTGGGCTGCTACGGTGACGGCGGAGCAGTTTTCACAGACAATAACGAGTTGGCCGCGCTGATCCGTTCGCTGGCCGTTCATGGCAAAGGTACGGAAAAGTACGACAACGTGCGTCTGGGGCGCAATTCCCGGCTGGACACTCTGCAGGCCGCCATCCTGCAGGTCAAACTGGAGGCTTTCCAGCGCTTTGAGCTTCACGACATTAAAGCAGCCGCCGCTTACTATACCCACCGTTTCGGGGATAAAGTGCGCACGCCTATCATTCCCGAGGGATATACCTCCGCATGGGCGCAGTATTCCATCCTGCTGCGAGACGCCGATGAACGCCGCCGGGTCATGGCCGTTCTGAAGGGGCAGGAGATCCCCGCCATGATCTACTATCCCCGCGGGATGCACCAGCAGACGGCCTTTGCATCCATCCACGATCAGCAGGTCTGCGACTGTGCCGTCAGCGCCAATCTTTGCAGCCGAGTGCTGGCCCTGCCGCTTTCGCCCTACATTACCCGCGAAGAACAGGATCAGGTCGTCGATGCAATTTTGAAAGAAATACAGTAAAATGCAGCCCCGGAGCTCTTGAGCCTCGGGGCTGTATTTATTTTTGAGCCAAAATAACATAAAGTGCGTCATATAAGGCGATAGACGCTTCTTTTTTCAATTTTAATACCATGGAGGGATTGTTGGCATCGTTAAAATAGATTTTAACACCCTCTACATCGGTATTAAAAGTGGTGGTTCTTGGAGCCATGTTAGAGCCAGCGATGGCTCCAGCGTTTCCGCCGATAATCCCCCCGATAGCAGCCGCAGCTAAACCGCCATCGGTAGTTGTGGTAGAGCTTACTTTTGTAATAAGCTCGCACGAAACGATAGAGTCAAGTGGACAGGAGCATTCATCGATAATCAGCTTTTTCTTTTCAGTACATAAATCCACAAAATGCTCTCTTTTATCAGAAATCATTTTCGAATTGTCGTAGCCGAACTTTTTCAACCAAGCTCTATGAGCGACTTTCTTTTCTTCCCACTCCTGTTCTTCTTTCTTCGCCTGTTTGAAAGCAGCAACGAACAGAAATACAAACAATCCAACGAACACAATGACAAGAATCAACAAACCCATATGAAGAACCTTCTTTCGATTTAAGAACTATCTCTATTTTTTATACACCCCTCGTTTGGCTATGTCAACGTACCTTTATGATGGCCAAGAGAATTTGAAGCATTACATTCTCCATCAAATGGAGTATAAATGAGAATATCTGACTGATGGTCAAAATTTGTCCCTTATCTCTTTTTTCACAGGAGTGGCAGCCAATCAAAAGTTTCCGACATTCTCGAAGTTTTTTCAACGATACGAATGAAGCAATGTGCTTACTCTCATTGTTTTATAATCGTAAGCATATTTTATTTGTAGAAAAAATTTCTTATTTTTCGTCTTTAAGCGCGTCGTTATCCCATTCACGGCCGCATTCCGGGCAGATTTTCTTCCCGTGCAGACGTGCGCCGCATTCGCACACCCAGTCCACCTGCCGGGCCGGAACGCCCAGCATCAGCGCGTGAGGCGGCACGTCCGTGGTCACGACGGCCCCCGCGCCGATCATGGCCCACGCCCCCACGGTGTGGCCGCACACGATGGTGGCGTTGGCCCCGATGGACGCACCTTCGCAGATACGCGTCTGTTTATAGGCGGCTCGTCCCTTGGGATACCTGGCCCGAGGGGTCAGGTCGTTGGTGAAAACGCAGGACGGGCCGCAGAAAACATGATCCTCCAGAATCACGCCCTCGTAAAGCGAAACGTTGTTCTGCAGCTTGCAGCCGTCGCCCACGATCACATTGTTGGAAATATTCACATTCTGCCCCAGCGAGCAGTTTTCGCCAATCCTGCAGCCCGACTGCAAATGGCAGAAGTGCCATACCTTCGTGCCCTTGCCAATGATCACGTCGTCATCCACATAGCTGCTGGGATGAACGAAATACCCCCGCTCCTGTTCCATGCCTGCTTCCCCCTTGCGTATGCTGGCTTTATTGTAGAGCGCCGCCGCCGCCTTGTCAATGGCGGCGCGTTCTGGTTTTTGAGGAAAGGGAGCGGATGCAGGACGAGCAAATCGTCGCCTTCGTCAAGAGAACCTGAAGCCAGGGGGAAGCGGCGCCCATCGGCCATTTGCCTCGGAGAACAGAAGAAGCCGCATGCCGTTACGCATGTGGCTCCTCCATAGGCTATACAAGGTTATTGATTTAGCAAGCTGTTAAAGCTTTTGAGTGTTCCTCCGTTCTTCCCTTTGCCTCTTGCTTACAGCGTTTCAATCACATTTTCGTGGGAAGAACGATAAATCTGTTCAATCACCTTGATAATATTCAGCTGGCGCTCCAAATAATCCGGATCGTCCGCCAATTTTCCCGTTTCGTGCAGCTCGTAATAAGAATCCATAAGCGGCTCATGATCATCAAAGTCTTCGGTGGGCACCAGATAGCTTTCCTCAAATCCCAGATAATTGAGCTTTTGCCCGCCTTCTACCGCCTGATAGGGGGAATAGACGACCAATTCATGAGAAAGCATATTCAGATACAGAATTCCGCGTGTTCCGTACAAAGTTGCCTGATACACAGAACCGTTTTTATCGGCTGCGGTGCACCAATTGGAACGCATGGTACCTATGCAGCCGTTTTCAAATCTGAGTACCGCTGCGGCGCTGTCCTCCACCGTGCTGTGAATGGCGCTGCCATCCAGCGCAGTCCGTTCGGGAATCAGGCAGTCCACCATACCGCCGACCCGCTGTATACGGCCCACCAGATATGCCAGAATGCCCAGGGGATAAATCCCCAGATCCGCCAGAACTCCCCACTCGGCATCCGCCTTATTGAAAAACCACGGCGCATGCAGCGGGCCCTGATGAGAGAAAATGGCGTCGCAGCTGGTGACCCGTCCGATTGCGCCATCGGAAATCAGCTTCTTTGCCTTACGGAAAACCGGGTAAAGCTCATACGGCATCAGCATACACAGTTTTCCGGTGCGTTTTGCGGTTTCCAGCACCTTTTGTGCGTCTGCGGAAGAAGTGGCAAACGGCTTTTCTACGATTACGTTTTTCCCGGCCTCCATGCACTGAATGGCGATGGACGCATGGCTGGGGTGATAGGTGGTCACAATCACCGTATCGATTTTCGCAATAGCCAGCAGGGACTCCAGGCTGTTTTCCGCCTGCGCTCCCAGCTCCTTCGCCGTGCGCTGGCACACCTCAGGATTGCGATCATAAACCGCGTCGATCTGGAACTTTTCTTTTCTATGACTGATGGCATACAAATACCGGATATGGGCAATATCACCGCAACCAACCACGGCCATTGAGATGGATTTCATAACTATTTACCTCCTGCTTTTGATCTGATGACAGAGTACACGAATCGCCCGGCGCATTTCTTCCGTCGCGTCCTTTTGAGGGGAAAGGTAAGGCCACATAAACTCCAAAGCCACAGGACCGTCATAGTGATGCTTTTCAAACAGGTTCATCAGGCGGGGAATATCCAAATACCGATCCTGCGTCTCACCGTCCACCGCTTCGCAGATTTTGACATGGGCATTTTTGGCGAAGGGGATCAGCGGTTCGATTTCAGCAAAGGCGTCGTCGCCAATGACTGGAGTCATATCGTTCAGGAAGGTTTTGTAATTGAACACATCCGGGCAGGTAAACAAGCGTGGAGAACGAAGCTGCGTCATGAGCCTGATAATTTCCTCCGCAGCAAGGCAGACGTTGTTGTGGTTTTCCAGCACCAGATCCACATCCAGCTTTTCCGCCTCATCGGTCAGAAGGCGCATTCCTTCATAAACCCATTCGAGCTGTGTGTGGTAGGGCGCTTCGTTTTCCATCCACCCCGTAAAGATCCGGACATTTCGTACGCCCAGCGATTTAGCCAGTCTCATCCATTCCCTGACTTTTTCCACATCCTCCAGCCGACGCTTTTCAGTCATGCGGCACAGGCTGTGCTCGATGGAAAGGCACGTTACCTCGACGCCCTGTTTTTCCGCCTGATCGTAAAAATTCTGGTACGTTTCCGCCGTGGGATTTTCAAAGTCAAAATCAACGATTTCGACTCCTTCTGCCCCTTCCTCGCGGATCAGGCGCAAAAAGGCTTCCGCACTCAGCTTTCCGCTCAGCAGCTGCTGATGTGCGCTCCAGGTGCTTACGCTTGCAATCATCTTTCACTCATCCTTCCTGAATAAACATTTTCTTCCCGCAAAACGCGGAGCATATAGTCACGGGCCCGACGTACTACCTTTTCCGGCTCTAACATCCCCCCCATTTCAAACGACAGGTACCCATCGAAGTTCACCTCCTTCAGCGCACGCACAAACCCATGCCAGTCGATGATTCCTTCTCCTGGCGGCAGAGTGTAGCACAGCATTCCGTCCGTATCTCTCAGATGCACATGGCGGATCCGATTTCCCAGCTTATAGACGGACCAGGGAAGATATTCCCGCTGCACCATCTGCCATGCCGTATCAAAATTCGTACAGAAATGCTGATCCTGAATGACGTCCGCCGCGCGAAGAAAGCCATCCGTGCTGCCGCAGATCACATTTGCGTGGCCCTCGAGGCAGAAGGTCATGCCTTCCGAAGCGCAAAGCTCCGTAACCCGCCGAAGAGAATCGACGTAATTATCCCACTCGCCGGAAGCATCGTAATGCTCCGGCAGCGACATACGGAGCTTGGGATCGTACAGCTCAACGCCGTTGACGTTGGGGTGAAAGTAACAGGGGGGATAGGCAATGGGCGTTTTCAGCGCATTCGGCCAGTTCGAGACAATGTTGATTTTATCCGTGCCCAGCCCCTGAGCCACCCCGATCCCACGCCGGACTACCTCCAGCGCGGCCTGCTTGACGCTTTCTTCCCGCTCCGCCAGCCCCGTCACCAGCGATGCGTACAAGATAAATTCCGATACCTCCATGCCGCTCTCGGATACCTGCTTTGCAAGCGCCCGTACACGTTCCGGAGTATAATAAGCGGATAGATCCTCCGGTTCGGCGGCAATCATTTCAACGCCGTCGAACTCCAACGCCGCCACCCGCCGGAGCGGTTCCTCATAGGGCGCACTATAGTGCGGATAAGTGAAGCAGCCAATTGCGCATCCTAGTTTCATTTTCTTCCTCCATTCAAAATCGCTTCCTGAATTTGGTCAAAATCCAGCGTGCCGAAACGCTCTGCCAAATAATCCAGATTATACAGCGCCTGAGCGTTGATCAGCCCATTCACCGTATCATTGTCATCCCCTTTGTTCTTGCAGGTAGCACCCGCAAATTCCCGGTTGGTCGTATCGCTCAGCCACAGAGACGTCAGGAAGCCCTCGCACTGTACGCCCATCATGGGATAGCCGTACGTTACCTGCGGCATGGAAAGTCCATGGTGCATTCCCCTTGTCACAATCCGGCCAAGCACAGCCAGACGACGATCTCCGCAAAGCTCCGCGATCCGCAGCAGATCTGGAATAAATTCCACAAACTCATCATCCACATAGCTGCATGCAGGGATGACATCGCAGCCCGTCCAGCCGGTGGTCTGAAACCCGTACTGACCCAGCAGCGTTTTTGCGTCAAAAGGAATGTTCCACATATAGGTCCAGGAAGCCAGAATCCGGGCGGCGTCTCTGGCGCCCATCAGGAAAGCGTCTTCCCCGGTTTCCTCATATACCAGAAGCAATGTACGCATTGCAAACATTACGCCTACCGCGTCAATCTTGACAGACTTTTTGTGAGTCGTATCGTTCAGACCGCCTACATAGCGCACTTCCGGCACATAATGTCTGAGAATGAAACTGGCGGCGCGGACAGACGCTTCCAGATAACGCTCATCGCCCGTCAAACGGTAAAAGGGGATCAAAACCTCCGCCGGGAACAGCGCGCCGGAGCCAATCTCCGTTTCGCTGCCGCCAAACCATTCCGGCGGCTGGGTCAACGGCTTGCCTGCCATCGTATAGCCGCGGCACCATGAGCCATTTTCATTCTGAAGCGTCAGCAATCGATCACAGAAGACCTTTACCGCCGTCAGCCAGTTGGAATGATTGTGCCCTGCTTTTTTCTCCTTTTCATAGCAAAGCAGAAGATAGCGCATCGCCTCGCACATGGTGCGGCAGTAATTGCCGTCATTCTCCTTCAGCTTTTCCGCAATAGCCGAGAGGGCGCCAACCACCTGTTCGCCCAGATACCCCTCCAGCTCCTTGCGGGAATTGGTGTATTGATAGGGAAGCAATACGCCGGTCCACCAGTAAACGAACTTCTCATGATCCACATCGTAGATACCGTTGGGCAGGCCGGACCGATCGATGCAATAGTCCACAAAGAAATCCAGCGTCTTCAGAGCGCGGCTTCTGTATTCCTCCCCGCAGCCATCCTCGGCTGCTGAAAGCATTGCAAAGCAGTTTAACGTCTGCGCACCGGAAAAGCCATACTCCAGCAAATGATGCGTTCCGTAGCGCTGCCGGGGAGAAAAGTGGATAAAGAATCCGGCGGGATTCCCCGTGTGGTCAGGGAATTCACGGAAGCTGTTGAAAATCATTTCACGCCGTTCCCTGCGCGCCTCCTCCAAGGTAAAGGGCAATGGAACGCGATCGTTCAAAAGTCGGTCCATCTGCCAGGACGTTACCTGCCACGAGGCGTCAGTCAGCGTATCCGCGCCGCCAAAAAGCAGGGAATAAGAAACCGCAAACGATTCTCCTTCCTTCATTTCCCGGTAGGCAGACCAGCCGGAGCCGTCTATATTGAGGCAGAAGGAATTTCGCTCACAAAAGGGATAATCCACGTGCAGCGATACGCCGTTTCCACGGTGCATGGAGGGCGCAAAACCCATGGACCCAATATCCGTGTCGTGAACAAAATGTCTGGCCTGAATTTGTTCCCGCGTAATGCTGCAATCCCTCACAGGCTTATCGTTGCGCAGAAGCGCCAGAAAGGCCTTGCCGGCGGGAAGATAGCAGAGTACAGACAGCCCGGGATTTCGATCGTCCTTATAATCCTGCTGGAAGGTCTCCTGATAATCCTCCACCCCGTCGTCATCCGTATCGTTGCGACCGTAGAAGGCGCCGGGAATCACGAAACGGTAATCGTCAAAGGAAACGGCATTTCTTTCAACGCAGTCAAAATCCGTAGAGACCCGTATCTGAGCCGGCCGACGGCAGCGAATGACGGAAAAACGCCGTTCCACGGTCACGCAGTTTTCTTCCACTCGCCACAGGTCGCATAGTTCATATTCGTTGCCATTTCGTGCGCGAATCAAGGCGTTGGCGAGACAGGTTCCGTCTTTCTGCTCTTCTACCTGATCATAGCGCACTTTGTCCGTGCTGCCGTTCAAATGAGAAACCCATACGGGAAAATCAAGAAAAACCTCCATGCCGGATGGCTTCAAAAGACGGACGCTGTGTTTTTCCTGCCGAACCGGAAAGGTCAGTTCAAGCTCCATAAGAATCCCTCTCCTTTATTCCTTTACAGCGCCGTTGGTCAGGCCTGAAATAATATACCGTTGGAAGAAAAGCAGGAACAGCATCGGAATCACCGTAGCCACGACCCCAGCCGTCATCATCATGCCATAGTCAATGCCGAACTTTGTACCAAATTCCGACACCGCCACGGTGATCACCTTGCTGCTGTCAGATTGAGTAAAAACCAAAGCGTACATAAACTCGTCCCAGCAGAGCAGGAAGGAAAGCGCCCCGACCGCTACGAAGCCCGGAAGCGCATTCGGCAGCGCGATGCGCACGTAAGCACCAAGCCAGCTGCATCCGTCAATCCGGGCGGCGTTCTCCAGATCCCGCGGAATGGAGCGGAAAAAGTTGCTCATGACCCAAATCACATAAACCAGAACAAAGTTGACATTGACCAAGATCAAGGAAGACAGATGATCCAGCATCCCCATTTTGCTGACCGCCACATAATAGGGAATCAGCAGTGCAATGGGCGGGAGCAGCTGGAAAAACAGCGCCGTAAACTGGAACATTTTACTGCCGCGGAACTGAAGACGGGCAAAAGCATAGCTGGCCGACGCTCCCATCGCAATGCTGATCACCGTCGTCATTACCGCCAGGATCACGCTGTTTACCAGAGCGCGGCGAAATACAGCGGACTGGGCTGCAGCATTGCGGTTAACGCCTTCAATTTGTTGACCGAACAGCACCATTTTATAGCGGTCTACCGTAAAGTTGTCCGGCAGGATCCGTTCGCTCTGCACCATTTGATTGCTGGGCGTTATGCTGGAAATCACCATCCATGCAATGGGAGCGAGACTCCAGATCACCAGCAGCACTGCGGCAAAATAGATAAAAATGCGGAAGGCTCTTTTTTTCAGCATTTTGTTTCCTCCTTTAATCGTCTGTGCGCAGCAGCCGCTTATACAGTGCCGTAAAGGCCAGCATAATCACCAAAATGATCAGAGAAATGGCAGCGCCCTTGCCGTAATTCAAATACTTGTAAATTTCGTAGTAGGTAAAAAAGCTGATGGTCATGGTGCCGTTGTTGGGGCCGCCCTTGGTCATCGTATAGATGATGTCAAACACCTTGAAGGCCTGAATGGTACGCAGCACCAGCACTACCAGAATCATGGGCTTCATCCCGGGAAGATAGACATGAAAGAAACGCTTGAACGCTCCTGCGCCATCTACGCGAGCCGCTTCCACCAGCGTCTGAGATACTGTTTGCAGAGCAGCGAGCAGCATCAGAAAGACCAGCGGAAGCATCCGCCACGTGTCCACCAGCACTACCATGTTCAAGGCCAGCTTCGGGTCGTTCAGCCAAAGAACGTCCTGCTGAATGATCCCCATAGCCATCAAAATCTTATTAAGTACGCCATAATTGGCGTTCAAAATCCATTTCCACAGGTTGGCGTTGACCACCGTTGGCACCGCCCATGGGAGCATAGCCAGAGTTCGCACCAACCAACGTCCCCTGAACTCCTGATTCAGCAGCATGGCGATCATGGAGCCAATCACCAGCTGAAGCAGTACGGAAACCACCGTAAAATACAGGGTGATCCCTAGTGACGACCAAAAAGAACTGTCCTTTAGGACCTCGGCATAATTATCCAAACCCATATAGGACCAGGTGAGCAAAGCAGGCTGCACCTTACCCAGACTGAATACAATGACACAAACGACGGGAACGATGCCCAAGGCGAAGATCAATAAAAAAGCCGGTGTAACCAGCACCATCGCCGTTTGTCCTTCGGAAAGAGATCTGCGTGTATGCATAAGCTACCTCCCGTTACACACGATTTGAGCAGAAGCGGCGTCCGCCCCCGGCCGGAAAAACCGGCTGCGGACGCCGCGCAGGGAAACCGGATCAGAATAGCGGCTGAATCTCCTCGAAAGCAGTATCCAGAGCGGTCTTGGCGTCCGTTTCGCCGATCAGCACGGAGCTGATCGCCTGCTGAAGGATATTGCTCCACTCGCTGTAGCGGGCGACAGCGGGCCGCGACTTGGCATATGCAAACTGGGGATAGAACATTGCCAGATACTCATATTTTTCCTGAATGGCAGGATCCTCAAACAGGCTGTTCAGACAGGGCATGGTGCTGCAGTTTTCAAGGCCGTTGAGCTGCACGTCATAGCTCAGGCAGAGTTCCAGGAACTTCCATGCATATTCGGGGTATTTGGTGCAGCTCAGCACACCCAGGCCGCCGCCGCCCGTTACGCTGCCGCTGACGACATTTTCCGTGCCGGGGATCAGGCAAACGCCAACATTGCCAGCAACCTGAGACTGGGAGGGATCGTTCGACAGGGCCCACGCGAAGGACCAGTTCATCACAAAGGGAGTATCGCCCGCAAGGAAGGGATCCAGCGCGTCACGATCCGTATAGGTGGTGGAAGCCGGATCCGCCCAGCCCTCTTCGATGGACTGACGCATAAAGTTCAGCGCGTTAACGCCGGCCTCGCTGTTGAAGGTCATTTTGCCTTCCTCATCCGTCCATGCGCCGCCAAAAGCGGACAGCATCGTGGTCATGTCGCACAGGAGGCCCTCAGCCTGCACGCCGGCCCAGGCGATGCCATATTTGCAGATCCCCTTCTGCTGCAGATCGATGGACATGGCCTTCAGCTCATCCCAGGTAGTGGGAGGCGCGTCGTAGCCGCCGTCCGCCAGCATTTTTTTGTTATAGAACATCCACTTGCCGTTGTTGGCGAAGGGGACGCCATAAGTGCTGCCCTGGAACTTCAGCTGCTCGATGGTGGCGGGGATCACGTCCGCGATGCTCTCCGGCGTGATGTACTCATCCAGCGGCAGCAGAATGCCCATAGCCGCAAACTCGGCAGGCTAAACCACATCCACATAAGCGATGTCGGCAACGCCTCCCGCAACGGAGGTGGACACCTTGGTCTTGGTATCTTCGTAGTTCTGGCTGACCAGATTGATCTTCACGCCGGTCTGCTCCTGAAAAAGAGCACCCGCGTACTCAAAGTAGGAAACATCATCTGTGGTACAGATCACAGTCAGGGACTCAGGCTTGTTTTCCTCGCCATACGCGCTGCCCATTCCCAGCAGCAAAAGGCAGACAAGAAGCAGACACAGGAAACGATTTTTTCTCATGGGACAACCTCCTTTATTTTTTAAGGGGATGCGACCCCTTAAAATTCGGTACACAAAATAGACGAAAAACAAGTCTTCGCTCTTCCAACCGGTTTGCCTTCAACCGGTGGAGGCTTTTGCAACCGTTGTTTTGTATGGCTGAATTATACAAAGACATTCTTCGGGATTCCATGTTGTCAAAAGGATTTTACATGGAAAAAACGTGCTTTTCGAATTATTTTATCCATCCCCTTGCGTTCTTTTCAAAAACGGCTATACTGGAAGAGAACATTTACTCACCGAAGAGAAAGAGGCTATGCCATGCAGGACGATCGGGTTTACAGCCACTCCTTTTTTTCACCGAATCAGTCTTCTATTTACGCGCTGTATGTGGAAGAGACCGGCATTCAGCGCTGCTTCGCCGGGCAGCAATGGGGGCCGGAATCGCGGGAATATTTTATCCTTTTACAGGTTCTTTCCGGAAAGGGAAGGATCCAAATTGGCCAGAAAACTTATCCAGCCGTCCCAAACGACGTATTTCTTTTCTACCCCGGCGACCACGTCTGCTATTATTCCGATCAGAGCGCTCCGCTGGAGTATACCTGGGTCGGATTCAAGGGCGGCGACGCGCAAATGCTGCTGGCTCAGACCGAATTTTCACACCTGAAGCCGATGCTCCATTTTCCGGGGGACGTTCCCTTTTCAAATGATCTGCAGGAGCTGTACCCCTATCACGGCTCTCGTGCGGTGGACTCTGTACGTATGATCGCCTGCCTGTATCGTTTTTTCGGAGATCTGCTTGAGGGAGCGCAAAAGAAAAAAATCAAAACGGATTCTACTCAAGTGGTTTTGGAAACCGCCATTGACTATATTACCCAAAACTACGCTCAGCCGCTTACGCTGCAGGAATTAGCCGATGCAGTCTGCGTCAGTCCAAGCTGGCTATACCGCAGCTTTATCCGTTATCTGCACATTTCCCCCATGCGTTATTTAAGCGAGTATCGGATCGAACAGTCTATGATTCTTTTGCGTGACCCATCCCTCAGCATCAGCTCTGTCGCTTATGCAACAGGCTTCCGGGATCCCTTTTACTTTTCGAAGGTGTTCAAATCGATGAAAAACTGTTCCCCTACCGCCTTCCGCGATCAAAACCGGAAGCCGGAAGACGATTGACCTTCTCAACCACTGTCCTCACGTCAAGGCATCGCTGCGTTTTTCCAGTCTGTCAAAGGGAATCAACGCAAACAAAAACCGTCTCTGCGGGCCCGCTCCATGCCCGGTGGGGACGGTTTGCGTTTTGGAGATCTTTTTTCGGCGCGTTCTGTTTTTTGAGGAAAGGAAGCGGATGTATGCGTTTGTCACCTTGCGCGTCCCTGCCGAAACGCCTATAATCATGCTGAGCGATACTTCGAAGCGAGGTTATACTATGATACGGCGTTGCACCGGCGCTCTGACCGCCCGCCTGAACGGAATGCTGACCACGGAGCTTTTTTCCTTCGGCGAGCTGGCGAAAATGTTCGGCACTTTGCTGTTGGATCAGTTTTTCATCTGCTTTATCAGCGTGCTTTCAACGGCGATGGTCGCAAGCACCGGCGAAGCCGCCATGGCGGCGGCCAGTATGGTGGGGACGATCAACGCATTGGTCACACTGGTGTTTCTGTCCGTAGCCACGGGCGGCGCTATCGTGATCGCCCGGGCCAAAGGCAGCGGCGATCTGCATGAAATGCGCTGTGCCATCGGGGAGACCGTGGGACTCAGTTTTGCGCTGGGTCTTGGTGTGGCGGCGCTGCTGTTCACGCTTTCCCCCTTGTTGGTGGACTGGCTTTATCCCAATGTGGAGCCGCTATTGCGCAGTTACTCCATCGAGTATATGCGTCTGATGTGCATTTCCTTTATTCCCTTTTCCGTGTTCAACGCCATTTTCAACGCCTACCGTGCCATCGGCGACACCCGCTCCAGTCTGGCGCTGACGGTGATCATCAACGGGCTTCATCTGGTTTTCTGCCTGCTTTTTATCAACGTTCTGAAAATGGGTATTACCGGCGCGGGGCTAAGCTATATCGTCGTGCGTGTCGTGGGCATGGCGACGGCACTGTACTGGCTGCTTTTCTTTCACAACCCCTGCGGCGTGCGGGTCGGACATTTCTTTCGCTTTTCCAGGCGGGTCTCCCGGGAGATCGTCCATCTGGGGGTGCCCATTGCCATGGAATCGGCCCTGATGCAGGGCGGAATGCTGCTGGTGCAGATCTATCTGGCGCGGCTTTCCACCATGGAGATCGCCGCCCACGCGGTGTCCAACTCCATTCTGAACCTGTATTACATTCCAGGGCAGACGCTGGTCACGCTGGCCAGCACGGTTTGCGGGCAATGTATCGGCGCTTCCCAGCCGGAGCTGGCGCGTCAGTACTGCCGCCGCCTGATCTCCATCGGCCGGGTGCTGCTGGTGCTGACGGTCGTGGTTCTTTATCCGTTAAGTCCGCTGCTGCTGAAACTGTACAGCGCCACTGAGGCTTCCGCGCCGATCATTTACCGTTCCTTTACGATCGCAGCTGTTTGTATGCCGTTTTTCTGGTGCGACAGCTATGTCATACCCATGACGCTGCGCTCCGCCGGAGACGCTGCCTTCACCAGCACGGTGTCAGTGACGACGCTGCTTTTGTGCCGCTGCGCGCTGGGCTATATGCTGACGATCGTCTGCGGGCTGGGTGTCCCCGGCGTGTGGATCTCGCTGGCGGTGGAATGGCTGCTGCGGGCGCTGGTGCTCCGGCACCGGCTGAACGGGAACCGATGGTTCAAAACCGTATCTGCCGTCTGACGGCTTTTCAGGAGGAACAGCATGATCTCTTTGAACAAAGTCAACGCAAGCAACGTATGGAAACTATTGGAACTGCAGGTTTTGCCTGAGCAGGAGGATTTCGTAGCCACCAACACGGAAAGCATCGTGGAAGCCTATACGACCCTTGCGGCGGGAGGAACGGCGCTTCCCTTTGGCGTTTATGCCGACGGTCAGCCTGTCGGCTTCGTCTGTTTGGCTACGGCCCCATTCCCGGAGATGAGGACGAACCTCCTGTAGCGGCAGGAAACTATTGCCTGTGGCGTTTCATGATCGACCGAAATTTTCAGGGACGCGGTTATGGCAAAGCCGCATTGGAAGCGGCGCTGCGCTATCTGGCTGGCCTTCCCTGCGGGCCTGCCGAGTACATCCGGCTGTCCTATGAGCCGGAAAATCAGCGGGCGCGGGCCATGTACCGCTCCATGGGTTTTGTGGAAAACGGACAGAGGTGCGATGACGAGATCGTAGCGGTTCTGCCGGTCAAAGAGGCTCAAAGCCGTTTCGGGACACTGAAGGTATAAAATCAAAAAGCGAACCGTCTGGTGCGGTTCGCCTTTTCATTTAATACTCTCTTGCGTGGCTCAGCGTATTCTGTCCCTGCAGGGGCATCCGCTGGTTCATGCTTTGCAAGGCTTCGGTAAGCGGGTCTTCCTTCATAGCGCTCAGCCTGCTGACGCTGACTTCATACGCCACCTTATTCAGGATCGTGCCGTCCGGCAGCTGTTTTTGATAATTGCGGCTCTGAAAGCGGCCTACCAGCTGCACTTTGTCGCCGATCTTCAGGTTGGCCGCATACCGGGCCGTGCGTCCCCACGTGATGCAGGGGATATAATCGCTCTTGCCATAGGAACGATTCACTGCCAGCATCAGGTCGGCAATTTCCCGTCCAAAGGGCGTGGTGCGGTAGCTGGGAGCCTTGCACAATGCGCCGGTCAGCTGGACGCGGTTAGGATTTTCTTCATCTTCCTCCGGCAGAAGCCGCTGGGCAAAGGCGGTGATCAGCAGCCTCCCGGAGCCCTCCACCACCTTGTTATAGCTGCGAAGCTGGCCGTCCAGACACAGGATGCTCCCGGCGGCAATGGGTTCGTCGATCAGCAGACGTTCGCTCAGCGTAATGGGCAGAAAGTCCTCCGCGCCGCTGAGCCGTGGCACCCGAAGTGTCGTAACGAAAAACTGTTCCCCGAAAAGTTCATGACCGAATTGCAATGGCTGGCATACGTGTCCCCGTAGATGGATGCTGTTTCCCGTTTCTTCCATGTTTCTCACCTCATGTTTGTTGTGGTTCTTGTGTTGGTTGCGTAGTTTGAACAGGATGCTGCTTTCCCTGCACGTCGATGGTGTAATCGCCGTCCAGGACGATCTGTCCTACTGGAATAATGGTGAATCCCAGCCCCTGATAATGCTGGATGACCGTCGGAAGCGCGTTGACAATATCGTTGGAGTCGTTGTGAAACAGAACGATGTCGCCGTTTTCCACCTTGTAGGTACAACGCTTGATGATGTCCTGCGTTCCTCGATCTTTCCAGTCCAGCGAGTCGACGCTCCACTGCACGGCCTCATAGCCTTCTGCCCGGGCCACCTGGATCACCCGGTCGTTGTAGTCCCCATACGGCGGCCGGAAAAGCGTGGGACGAACCCCTGTCAGTTTTTCCACTTTGTCCGACATCATGCGCAGTTCTTCCCGGATACCTTCTTCCCCCAGCTTGCTCATCTGGGGATGGGTATTGGAGTGGTTGCCGATCTCGTGACCCCGGGCGAAAATCTCCTTCACCATGTCAGGATATTTATCCACCCAGCCGCCTACCAAAAAGAAGGTCGTTTTCACCCCATACTGATCCAGAATATCCAGAATGGGAATTGTCTTATCCGCGCCCCATGACGCGTCGAAGCTGATGGAGACGACCTTGTCGTCCCGTTCCACGGAGTAGACCGGCAGCTCCCGTTTCTGCGCCACCACGGTGGTGGCAGGCTGATTCAGGCCCGCCGTATAGGCAGTGCACACGGCCGCCAGGCACAGCCCCAGCCCCAACTTCGTCCAGAGCCGTTTTCGCCCCCTGAAAAGCCGACGCACGGGGCTTGCCCGGCTCCGAGCCTGGTTTTCCGGCGCTTCCAGCGGCCGCCCCTTCGGAATCAGTTTCAGGGGCTTATTGCTCATCCGCTATCGCCCTCCTTCCGCGTTTTCAATCGCAGTCGATTCATATGTATGCTTGAAAAAACGGGCGTATGCAGACCGTCGCCCCGATCCGTCAAAAGCTGTTCTTTCTCCCGAAAGGAAGGGAAAAAATTCGGTTTTCAGCAAAAATAAGAAAGCAAGCGACAGAAAGCGGATCAAAGCGCTGCCTTTTGCGGCTGTATACCCTCCGTTTCCTTTGGAGAAAATGGCTGTAGAATTCCCTTATCCAAAGCCTTCAGGAGGTTAGAGCCATGTCCGAAGAAACCTATTGGCAGCAGGGAGACCAACGCGCCTACTCGCCTCTGCGGGGCAGGCGTACTGCCGACGCGGTAGTAGTCGGCGGCGGCCTGACCGGGCTGACGGTCGCCCTGTGGCTGTGCCGTGCCGGTCTGCGGGTGGTTCTGTTGGAGGCGAACGCGCTGGGTTCCGGCTCCACGGCCTGTTGTCTGGGAAGGGTCAGTCTGTTGGGCGGCGTTTCGCTGGCAAGGCTGGAAAAACGCTTCGGGCAGGAATGGGCCAGCGCCTACGGAAGCTTTCAGCAGAATGCCTTTCACACTTTGCAAGAGCTCAGCCGGGAGAAAACAGTCTCATGGGATTGGCAGACGCTGGACGACCGGCTTCTGGCCGGAGAACATCCATGCGCGGAGAAGGACGCATTTCGCAAAGCGGGCATTTCTGTCGAAATAGAAACGTCCTTTTCGTCTCGCTTTGCGGAGAAGGAATGTCTGCTGCTTCGAAACATGGCGGCGCTGCATCCGCTGCGGTATCTGCGTTTTCTGGCCCGTCAGGGAGAAAAACACGGATTATGCATCTTTGAGCATTCCCGGGTCGTTGCGTTGGAAACCAATCTTGCTTCCACAGAACGGGGCAGCGTACAAGCCCCCTATATCGTTGTCGCTACAGGCTACCCTATTGTGAACACGCCCGGCTGGTATTTTCTTCGAACGGTCCAGCGAAAGGGCTGTCTGATTCCTTTGGAGGGAGCCCTGTCCCATGAGGGGATGCTGACCGATTCAGATGGCTGTTTTGCTTTGCGGCCGGTTCGAAACGGAACGTTGGCACAGCTGACGCTCCAGCGAGTAGGAGAATTTTCCCGTCAGCCGCCCCTTGAACAGTTCCGTCAGCAGACTGCGTCCTATCTGGAAAACCGGCCCTCCGGACAAATCTTTGCCGGTACGGAAGTTTATTCTGCCGACGGTCTGCCCTACATCGGGCCCTATGGCCGCCGAACGCCCAATCTCTTTGTGGCCGCAGCCTACGGCGGACAGGGGATATTGGGCAGCATCACGGCGGCGCAGGTCATCAGCGCCCGCATTTTGGGGCTGCGCTGCGAGGGAGACTTTATTTTTTCCGGGCAGCGGAGAGCGTCGGCTTCGCGCATGAACGAGCTGAAAACCTGTTTTTCTATCGGTGCGCATTATGCAAGCGGGTCATTTCGTACCCATGCTCCGCGCTGCCCGCACATGGGATGCAGAATGAAGTTCAACCCATCGACGCGGCTATGGGAATGTCCCTGCCATGGATCGCGCTTCGATGGGATCGGCCATTGGCGAAACGGCCCCGCAGTACATGACGCAATCATACGGAGAAAGTAGGAGCAGCCGGTTTCATCTCCAATGTGAAACACAACTTTCAGCCAAAAACACGTTTTAATCACGGCCAGCACGGGTTCAAAACCCTGCCGGCTGTTTTTTGTCTTTGACCGCTGTTAGGAGCGCCGCAGAAGCGCCGTTAAAGGCGGGTGTAACAGTTGAGGCGTTAGGGTAGGAATTTGGGGAGAAATATGATATAATGGACGTGCACGCCCTTTGAATGGGCTGCTTTGTGAATCGTAAAGGAACGAAAGGAGGCCCTGCGTATGCAGTATAACACCGCGGGACAGCCCAAAAGCCGCCCCACGCGGGATTATGCTCCGAAAAAGCACAAAAATAAAAAGCTGGCGAATCTGCCGCTGCTGCTGCTCTTCGTGGCGCTGCTGGCGCTGATGTATGTACTTTTCCCCAAGGAGGCGGGCCGTCATGTGGGGCACTCCCAATATGAAGGGCTGGTCATCAGCGAGGTCATGAGCGCCAACAATTCCGCCGTTCCGGATGAAAACGGCAACTTCCCGGACTGGCTGGAGATCTACAACGGCTCTGACCACGACATCGACATGGAAGGCGTGATGATTTCCCACCGCAGCGACCGTATTTCCTTCCCCTTCCCCGCCTATACGCTGAAGGCGGGCGAGCGGGTGATTGTATATGCGTCCAACAGCTGGCAAAAGGATGATCCCACCAAGCCCTTCCATGGAAAATTCAAAATTTCGTCGGCTGGCGCACATCTGGCCCTATACGACCCGGATATGTACCTGATCGATGAGATCACCGTGCCCACCATGACGCCGGACACCAGCTATATTCTGGCTTCGATCGATGAGGACGGCACCCGTCATTATGAAGTGACGGATTATTACAGCCCCGGGTATGAGAACACCGAAGAGGGCTTTTTGGCCTACCGTTCCGCCAACGCCATGGCGGCGGGTTCGCTGGTCATCAACGAGGTCTGCCCCGATCCCAAGGTGGGCATCCCTGACGAGGACGGCGACATGTCCGACTGGCTGGAATTGAAGAACAATACTGACCAGACCATTCGTCTGAGCGGCTATTATCTAAGCGACAAGGAAAATAAGCCCATGAAGTGGCGCTTTCCCGAAGGTGCTTCCATTCCTGCGGGCGGATATTATCTGGTCTACTGCAGCGGCAAGGATAAAATGCAGCAGAACGGCATTCCCCACACCAATTTCCGCATCAGCGCCGAACGGGAAACGCTGGTCCTCAGCGACGCAGGCGGCCATTTGCTGGATCGCGTCACCCTCGAGAACGTGCCGGTGGACTACTCCATCGGCCGTGATTCCAGCGGCAATCTGGTTCAGTTTGTCCTGACCACGCCTGGCCAGAGCAATGACGCCAACGGTCAGGCCAAGGCGGATGAGCTGATCCGTGCCTACAATCCAACGGGGGTCATCATCAGCGAGGTGCTGGCCTCCAACGACTCTGTCGCCCTGGGTGCTTCCGGGGCGACGGTGGA
>ERZ827490.2042-NODE-2042-length-23080-cov-6.399262_pt1 | contig 23080 bp, 26 predicted proteins | sample MGYA00519770_ERZ827490 | MGnify/ENA primary metagenome ERZ827490 (study PRJEB31778, sample SAMEA3449324) | human gut metagenome | biome: human gut; feature: human-associated habitat; material: faeces | place: United Kingdom | collected 2010/2012 ...
GCCATTCTCTCACGGAAACCGTGTTTGTTTTTTCTCTTTCTGTTAGAGGGTTGAAATGTTCTTTTCATTACTGTATCTTGTTTTATGTTATTATTTCTACGGATTCGGGCTGCAAAAATAGGCACTTTTTTTAAATAAACCAAGAGTTAAGTCATTTTTAGTCAAAACATTTTGTGTTTTTTGCCGATTTAGATTACTTTTGCACTCGAAAAGGTTCGAAGATAACTCAATAACAATCTATAAAATAAAGAATATCAAGTATGATTAATGCTCAAGACATCAAGAACGGAACTTGTATCCGCATGGATGGCAAACTGTATTTCTGTATCGAATTCCTCCACGTTAAACCTGGAAAAGGTAACACTTTCATGCGTACTAAACTGAAAGATGTGGTAAGCGGATACGTTCTCGAACGTCGCTTCAACATCGGTGAAAAGTTGGAAGATGTACGTGTAGAACGTCGTCCCTACCAGTTCTTATATAAAGAAGGTGAAGACTATATCTTTATGAATCAGGAAACTTTCGACCAACACCCGATTGCCCACGACTTGATCAACGGTGTAGACTTCCTGTTGGAAGGTGCCGTTCTGGAAGTAGTATCTGATGCTTCTACTGAAACCGTACTTTACGCTGATATGCCTATCAAAGTTCAGATGAAGGTTACTTATACAGAACCGGGCATGAAAGGGGATACAGCTACTAACACATTGAAACCGGCTACTGTAGAATCAGGTGCAACCGTTCGTGTTCCGCTATTTATCAACGAAGGCGAAACAATCGAAATCGATACTCGTGACGGCTCTTATGTAGGTCGTGTAAAAGCATAAACAGGTTAACTGCCGAAAAAAAATGTGGTCTCTATCCCTTACGGGAATAGGGGCCGCATTTTTTTATTACCATCCATGACGGTTATCGAAAAATAATGGCATATATTTGCAAGTCAACAACCGATTATCATTAAACCTATGCGATACTCCGTTATTATCCCCGTTTACAATCGTCCCGATGAAGTGGACGAATTATTGCAAAGCCTCACTACCCAACATTTCAAGGATTTCGAAGTCATAGTGGTAGAAGACGGATCATCTGTCCCTTGCGAAGCGATAGTAAACAAATATCAAGGGAAACTGGACATACATTATTACGCCAAACCAAACTCCGGCCCGGGACAGACCCGTAATTACGGGGCCGAACGCAGCGGAGGGGACTACCTTATCATATTAGATTCGGACTGTATCCTTCCCGAAGGATACTTCGATGCAGTGGAACAGGAACTTTCTGCCACCCCGGCCAATGCCTTTGGCGGACCGGACCGGGCACATAGTTCTTTCACTGATATACAGAAAGCGATCAATTATTCGATGACTTCTTTCTTCACTACCGGAGGCATACGCGGGGGTAAAAAGAAAATGGATAAGTTCTATCCGCGAAGTTTCAATATGGGTGTCCGCCGTGAAGTCTATCAGGCATTGGGAGGTTTCTCTAATATGCGCTTCGGCGAAGACATCGATTTCAGCATTCGCATTTTCAAAGGAGGATACCGATGCCGTCTCTTTCCCGGTGCCTGGGTATACCACAAACGGCGCACAGATTTTAAGAAGTTCTTCAAGCAGGTACACAACTCCGGCATTGCGCGTATCAACCTCTATAAAAAATATCCCGAATCGCTGAAAGTCGTCCACCTGCTACCGGCTGCATTCACATTAGGAGTTACACTTCTGCTATTATGTACTCCCTTCTGCCTGTTCAGTCTTGTCCCGATTCTGCTTTATACATTGCTGGTCTGTCTGGATTCTGCGCTGCAAAACAAAAGTTTACGCATCGGCATCTATTCCATCGCTGCCTCTTTCATCCAACTTATCGGATACGGAACGGGATTCTGGCGTGCCTGGTGGGAACGCTGTGTATTGGGAAGAAGCGAGTTTGAAGCTTTCCGCAAGAACTTCTATAAATAAAAAAGGCGGTCTTTCAGTTGTTGATATAAAAAGAATACAAACACTCTCTATCCGACTTATGAAAAACAAACAAAAACTAAACATCAACCAGTGGTCCAAAGCCGATAGGCCACGCGAAAAAATGATGGCAAAAGGTGCCGAAGCATTGAGCGACGCCGAGCTATTGGGCATCTTGATAGGTTCGGGCAATACGGAAGAGAGTGCCGTTGAACTGACGAGAAGGATACTTGCCTCTTGCGACAATAACCTGAATGAACTGGGAAAATGGGAAGTACGGGACTTTTCCTCGTTCAAGGGCATGGGACCCGCCAAAAGTCTTACTATCATGGCAGCTCTTGAACTGGGGAAAAGGCGCAAACTACAGGAAAGCAAAGAGCGTGAACAAGTCAGATGCTCAGAGGACATTTACAGGCTGTTCCACCCACTAATGTGTGACCTGCCACAAGAGGAATTCTGGATCCTACTTTTGAATCAGGCATGCAAAGTAATCAGCAAATTACGTATCAGTACAGGGGGGATTGACGGAACATACGCCGATGTACGTACCATCTTGCGGGAAGCCCTGATAGGACGTGCCACACAGATAGCTCTGATTCACAATCATCCGTCGGGCAATGCAAAACCAAGCCAGGAAGACAAACGCCTGACGGCAGCTATACAAAAAGCGTCGCAAACAATGAATATTACCCTGACGGATCATATCATTGTCTGCGACGGTTGTTTTTATAGTTTTGCTGACGAAGGGCTTATCTGATTCGTCTCCGGCAACTGACTCCGGAAAATTAAAGTTGTGTTTCTCCCTCGATGTAATTCTCAAGAAACAGGTTCTCACCATCAAACACCGCATAAGAGAAATAATTGATCCAGTCGCCCAGAATAAGTATACGTGCGGTAGCACTTAACATCAAGTCAAGTTCAATGTGACGGTGACCGTAGATGAAGAAGTTTATATTGGGATGATTTTTCAGATACTCCTTTGTGTAAAGCACCAAGAACTCCTTATCTTCACCCATATAATCAGGCTCTTTCCCCCCTTCACGTTTCAATCGGCTATGTTTGGCCCAATTCAGTCCTAAATCCATACTCCAACGGGGATGAATGGCGGAAAATAAAGTCTGCAACGTACGACTATGGAACATCGTGCGCAGTAACTTAAACTTTTTGTCCGGATCGCCCAGTCCGTCACCATGCGCCAAATAGAACTCTTTCCCATAGATTTCCGTAGTCACCGGCTCACGGTGAATCGTCACCCCACACTCCCTGGTCAGGTAATCGCCACACCAAAGATCATGGTTGCCCGTAAAGAAATGCACCTCTACTCCCATATCAGTCAGTTCAGAGAGTTTTCCTAAAAAACGGGTATAACCTTTGGGCACCACCAAACGGAACTCATACCAAAAGTCGAACATGTCACCCAGCAGATATACCGCGGCAGCTTTATGTTTTATGCTGTCGAGAAAATTGACCAGGCGCCGCTCCTGTGTACGTCCGTGCTCTATGGCACGTGAACCCAAGTGGGCATCAGAAAGGAAATATACGTTCTTCATACTGTAAGAATGGATCGTTTAAGAATAGAGGTAAAACAGTAACGATTATAAAAAGCCCAGTTCCAGTTTAGCCTCTTCACTCATCATATCTTTGTCCCACTCCGGCTCAAAAACCAGATTGATAGTGGCAGAATTCACTCCCTCAATTGACTCTACTTTCTGCCGTACATCTTCCATAATGAAATCTGCCGCAGGACAATTAGGAGCAGTCAGGGTCATATCGATAGAAACCTCTCCCTCTTCGGCGACGTCTATCTTGTAGATCAGTCCCAGATCGTATACGTTTACCGGTATCTCGGGATCGAATACGGTTTTGAGCATATCTACTATCTTTTCTTCTATTTCAAACTTAGTCATTTCTATATTTCTTTGAAAGTTTACAAGACAAAGCTAAAGAAATTCTTTGAAAGATAGAGAATATTGAGGATAAATTAACGTCAACGAGGCAAGTTCATTACAAAACACACAGAGTACACAGAGTTTATTAATACGTATATCAACAAATCCTCTGTATACTCTGCGTGCTCTATGGTGAACTTACCTGCCGGTTACTTATATCCGCCCGCTTTTGCAATACGTCTCGGAATCTCTGTATTATCCATTTTACCGATGAACAGATCAGAACCGGCACCGATAGCAAACACCGGCACATATCCTGCAGAATGCCCACCGCTGGTCCAGCCTACCATAGCGATTTGATCCATCACCTCTTTGGCTTTGGCTGCCATCGGTTCGGTCTTAGCATACATACTCTCGGCAAATTCTACTTTATTTTTCACGAATGACTTTTCATATTCGTCACGCAGTTTCTTTTCCTGCTCCCACGAGATAGGAAGTACAGACCAGAAGCCCATCTGTTCGGACAACAGATTTTTAACGTCTTCCCAAGCCACATGGTTGTTCTTAGCTTTGCGCAAATCACTGATCTTCTTAGACAATTCTTCAGCAGATGCCTTCTGGTTTTCAAGTGCTTTAAGATTCAGAGCGTATCTTCCGGTTCCCAATGCTATACCACCTGTCTCATGATCGGCAGTTACTACAATCAGGGTTTCTTTCGGATGTTTTTTGTAGAATTCATAAGCAACTTTGATCGCATTATCCATATCGGCTACTTCGTGGAACACTGTAGCAGCATCATTTCCATGGCATGCCCAGTCTATCTTGCCACCTTCTACCATCAGGAAGAAACCTTTATTTTTTCCTTTGGTCAGAAAATCAATCGCGCTTTCCGTTATCTGTGTGAGGGTTAAGTCACCTTCTTTACTGTCGATAGCATAAGGCAAAGAACCCGCATCGGCACCTTCCTCCTGAATCAAAATCATCTTACCGGCTGTGGCAGCTTTAGCCTTATAATCGTTATATCCACGGGCAATGGTGTAACCGGCTTCTTCAAACATCGGGAAAACGCTCGGAGCTTCTTTTTTGTCGTAAGTAGTAGTCGGTTTCAGGAAACCGGCACCGGCATAAAAGTCAAAACCGGCTTTAGGAAGATCGGTAGCTATTTCATAATACATATTACGATCCGGCTGGTGTGCATAGAAAGCAGCAGGAGTAGCATGATCGACGCTTACACTGGTAGTAACCCCAACCTTCTTGCCGGCTTTCTTAGCTTTCTCGGCAACAGTCTGTAAGGGATTCTTCTGATCATCCATGCCAATAGCACCATTATAGGTCTTTTCACCGGTTGAAAGGGCTGTCCCGGCAGCAGAAGAATCAGTCACAGAGTTGGTAGCAGAAAAAGTAGTAGCCATCGTTCCGACGGGAAACTGGGTGAAAAGCAAAGGCTCCACACCAATGCGCCCTTTCTGGATTTCGGCACGGTACATCTCCGTACCATTTACTTGGTTCACACCCATTCCATCACCAATGAAATAGAAAACATATTTTGCCTGAGCATTCGCAATAACTGCCACACAGACAAAAAGAAAGAAATAAAAAAGTCGTTTCATTCTTGTATCATTTAAGTTTATTTGAGTTAGTGATAGCAAAGATAAAACTTTTAAAATGAAGAAAAGGAGAAAGGGGTATGAATATTCTGTTAAATAGCTCGTCCCCGGCTGCTTAGCGCTCAAAAACGGATTGCCTCCCTCCACACCCAAACTATATAAAAAGCCGGAGTACAGAGAATAAATCTCCGCCTCCGGCCTTTCCTCTATATTACTTATCAACCTTTATTTATCCAGGATAGCCATTGTATCAGACGCAATCAGCAATTCTTCGTCCGTAGGGATCACCACTACCTTCACTCTTGAGTCATCAGCTGAGATAATGGCCTCTTCGCCACGAACCTTATTCTTTTCAGCGTCGAGTTTCACGCCCAGAAATTCCAGTCCTTCACAAACACCGGCACGGCAAGTTGCCTGATTTTCACCGACACCACCTGTGAACAGGATAACGTCTACGCCTCCTAAAGCAGCAGCATATGCACCAATATATTTCTTAATGCGGTAGAAATACATCTGTTCTGTCAAGATAGCCTGAGGATCACCTTTTGCAACGGCAGCCTCCAAGTCACGCATATCACTTGAACCGTTCATCATACCAGCCACACCGCTTTTCTTATTCAACAGGTTGGAAATGCCTGTAGTTGTCAAGCCTTCCTTATCCATAATGAATGTTACAGCTCCGGCATCGATATCACCTGAACGGGTACCCATCATCAAACCTTCCAACGGTGTCAATCCCATAGAGGTATCGATACATTTGCCATCTTTGATAGCGGCGATCGAACCACCATTTCCGATATGGCAAGTAATCAGTTTCAGTCCTTCCGGTTTAATCCCCAGATATTCGCACACGCGCTGTGAAACGTAACGATGGGAAGTTCCGTGGAAACCATAACGACGTACACCGTACTTTTTGTACAATTCATAAGGAATAGCATACAGGTATGCATATTCCGGCATGGTTTGGTGGAATGCAGTGTCGAATACACCGATTTGCGGAACATTCGGCAGAATAGCCGTAATGGCATCAACTCCTTTCAGGTTAGCAGGATTGTGGAGGGGAGCCAGATCGTTGCAGGCAGCGAAAGCTTCAAGCACTTCTTTAGTCAGTAATACTGATTTACTGAAGCGTTCACCTCCGTGTACCATACGATGACCTACGGCATTGATCTCTTCAAGTGATTTGATAGCACCATATTCCGGGCTTACCAAGGTATTCAGGATGAACTCTACACCTACAGTATGTTCCGGAATATCCTTCTCAAGGATTTTCTTCTCACCGTTGGGCAAAGTCAGTTTCAAGAATGAATCTTTCAAACCGATTTTTTCGATTCCTCCTTGGGCAATCACTTCTTTGCTGTCCATATCGAACAGCTTGTATTTGATAGATGAACTACCACAGTTCAACACTAAAACTTTCATATCTGATTTTCGATTTAATTATTTACCATTCTTTGCAGCAATCGCCTGATTGGCTGTGATTGCAATCATTCTGTATACGTCTTCAATAGAACATCCGCGTGAAAGATCGTTTACCGGGCGGGCAATACCCTGAAGAATCGGGCCTACAGCATCGGCATGTCCCAAACGCTGCACCAGTTTATAAGAAATATTACCAACTTCCAGACTCGGCACAATCAGCACATTTGCCTCACCGGCAACCGGAGAACCGGGAGCCTTGCTCGCACCTACCGAAGGAACCAGAGCGGCATCCGCCTGCATTTCACCATCGATATTCAAATCGGGTGCCATCTCTTTAGCTAATTTCAATGCCTCTACCACCTTGTCCACATTTTCATGCTTTGCCGAACCTTTAGTAGAGAAACTAAGCATTGCTACTTTCGGATCAGCTATTCCTGCTACCGCCTGAGCAGTACGCGCTGTACAAACGGCAATCTGTGCCAGTTGTGAAGCGTCCGGAACCGGAGTTACAGCAACATCCCCCATCACCAGCAGACCATTCTGACCGCATTCCGGTGCATGTGTCAACAGCAGCATAGCACCCGACACACATGTAATCCCCGGAGATGTCTTTATAATCTGGAGAGCCGGACGAAGCACATCTCCCGTAGTATTACGGGCACCCGCCAATTGTCCGTCAGCGTCACCACTTTTAATGATCAGACAGCCCAGATACAACGGATCGAGTACCAATTTACGGGCTTCTTCGATAGTCATACCTTTTTTCTTACGGAGTTCGCACAACAATTGCGCATATTCTTCTTTCTTCGGATGATTCTCAGGATCAATAATAGTGGCCCTGTTGATATTTCCGAGTCCCCATTTGGCAGCGGCAGCATTAATTTCTTCCGGATTACCCAAAAGAATCAAATCTGCAACTTCATCTGTCAAAATCTGATTGGCAGCTTTCAAGGTACGTTCCTCTGTACCTTCGGGAAGGACAATGCGCTGGCGATTAGCTTGCGCACGCGCAACGATAGAGTTAATTAAATTAAGCATAGATATTTAATATTGTATATAAATTCAGTAGGGTGTGTTATTTCACGCCGCAAAAGTACACAATATTGCAATATCAACATTGCAATTCGGGGTATTTTTTACCCCGAACCTGCAATTATTATAATATTTAACACTAACGGATTATTTCCGGAGCTACACTCTTGAAACGATCCATACACATTCCTATCGGTGCACCGATATAAGTAGGATCACAAATAAGATATTTTTTACCATCCAGCAAGATGTAGTCACCCGAGATTTCTTCGTTGAACCGGACAGCCGAAGCGATATGGTTCGGATAGTCGAGCAGCACAGCGTCCAATCCCATCAAGTCTTTCACCAGATTGGAGAACAAGATGGCACGGTCCTCACAGTCACAAGCCGGATAATAAAAGTTCTCGTCCATGAAGAAAGGCTTTTCATAGCCAAATTGTTCACCATCTGTCTGATATTGAAATGAATTCTGTACAAAATCAATCAGAATGTTCGCAGCATCCTTCTCTGATTTTCCCTTTATAGCTGTCTGTAAAGACGGGTAAAGGGCACTCTTCAACTCTTTGCTCATAGGTGTTTTATAGTAGACAGCAACTTCACATTGCGGATAATCTTTATAAAAGTCCATCAGGTTCTTATTGACAACCGCATTGATTTGAAGAAGAGATTTTTCCGAAGGAGACACTGTTTTACCTAACTCTTGCATACCGAACTGTGGCACAGCGTTCAAATCCATACACACCAGATTCTTGGCATTGGCAAAATCCTGACTGTAGGTATAAACAGCCATCGAACCGCCCTTATCTGCTTCAAACACATAGTACTTGACGCCCTTGAAAGTAATATACGGAACACCGAATATAGTTCCTGCCGGAGCCACCAACAACTTCAGCTTATCGTTTATTTTAGACAGACGCACCTTATATCCACATTTATTGAGAATAAACATCTGTAAAAAAGCAACATCATCTTTCCGGACAGCACCACACATTTGTACCCCTAACTGTTTAATGAACAGCAAGAATGCCCAGTCGTTCATCCGATGCTCATTCTTCAAACGGACGCAATCGTTAATCAATTGTTCGTGATCGGCTTTACACAACCGGCTCCAAGCAGCCGCAACTTTACTCTCGCTTGTCCCCCCCAGTACAAAGTCTTCAATAATATCCGTAGCCACCTCAAACTGAGTACCATAGAACTCAATCACATTGCGACGGGCCGAACTTCCGGGCAGCGGAACCGGGATATCAACTTTCACAGGAGTATAAGGTTTACCCGGTACATAGACACCGGGTGCCGGCTTATCTGCTACCGCAGGCAGATCCGGCTTTTTAACTTCCACATTTACTTTATCCCCTACTCCCGGTCTATCGGACACAGGTATTTTGGGAGCCGCCGGCTTAATCTCTACCGGAGCAAGGACAGGTTTCTTTTTATCGAAAAGTGTCGGTTTCACCGGTTCCGGTCGTGTCGGCATTGAATCCCCCACAGAGGCATTATACTTTTGCCACGCTTCCTTCAGAAATGTGGCAAACTCTTCGTCTGCTTTATTTTTAAAGTCTTTATATTCTTTCTGCTGTTTCTTTTGGAAATTATCAAACTCCTTCTGATAGTTCACATCCTGTGCCATAGCAACGGATGGAACCAGAAAGAGTGACGCAAAAACGAAAGAAAAGTAATATTTCGTTTTCATCATAATAAGTGATTAATGATTAACGGTCAGTAGTTCGGGAACCACTATTTTATAAGTACCATATCATAAAAAGCACAACGCTGAACTGCCGGAATAGAGTACACCCACTCTAATACATTCTGATAAGTGACCTCTTTAGTAAACGGAATATCCTCTTTAGTTGCCACCATCATCATATTTATCTTCTCGCTCTCCTTGTTATGCTGTTTCTCCATACGATAGTCCACAGCATTACTGAAAGGAATCGAATATTCTTTGCCGGCTTTCAACAACGTATTGGGTTCGTAACTATTAGGATAAAGCAAAGCTCCCCCATTACTGTCGAACCAGAAAAACTTCAAGTATGAATCCGTACCATGTATAGTCAACTTACAGTGAAACACATCCCCCTCACGATAGAGTGTCTCCACCCCTTTCACTTCGAGAGCATACGAACTGTCCGGTTTATCCTCTTTCTGCACTTCGGCATCGATGGTTACTACCTTATACAAGCTGCGTGTATCTGTGTCCCAAACCTCTTCTACCTTTTTATTAGTAATATTCACCATTCCTCCGATAGCAAGCACATTCATTTGCGAATAAGCTTCGTGGAGCTCCTGTCCGTCTTCCTGGGTAATCTGCCCAAAAACAGACCACACATTCTCCATCACGCCCGCCTTTTGCAAAGCAGCTTTCTTTGCTTCCATAAAAGCACGCTCTTCCGCCTGCTTCAATGTGATGTCATCGCTGACCTGCCAACGCCCTTGTACACCTTTCACTTTTACGGGTTTCTGGGCATAAAGAGCGCTGGCAGCGGTCAATAAAAGTACAGCTAAAATTCCTAATAGCCTGTTTACGTTCATTCAGTTTGCCTTTTTATATTAAAACTCACTGAGCAAGTTTATCCAGTTCTTTAGCCAGTTCCGGTGATTTTTTAGCCAATTCTTCGCTAAGCGCTTTGACAGCAACTTTGTTCGCCGCCTCCAGACTGTAACCAATGGTAACCATTACCTCAACATTTTTATTTGGCAATGTCCTGTACACTTCCACCAAAGGAATAGTGCGCCCCAACGTTCCGCTGATAATACTTTTTCCGGCAGCTACAGCACTCGACAGGCTGGCCGCTTCTTCCTGTCCCATATCGTCATTGGCAACCTTCGATTCAATCAATTGAGTCACCTTTGTCTGAACCTGTCCGGCAATGTCAATCTTAGCAGTATTGGTTGCCTGCATAGCCGCAGCCGACTGATTTCCACCAATCACTCTTGCAGTTGCTATATACCAATATGGATTGCCATTCATATCGATTTCCATCTGTTTTTCCCATGAATTTTCCAGCTGTTTGTCCAACGGCAATTTTCCAACCGGAGTCTTGAAGCCTTCTTTTGCCAGTGCTTTCGCCTCTTTGCGGGCTTCTTTAATCGCTTTTTTCTGCAAATCTTTGTTGATTACTTTTTCGTCCTTTTGAATTGCTTTATAAGCCTTACCTGTCGCTTTTTCTTGTGCAAATGCATTTAAAGAAATCATCATTGCCAGTGTTGCAAAAACACTGATTAATAAACTCTTTTTCATGTCAATTCTGTTTTTAGTAGTTAATATTCGTTATGTATATTCGTTTTTCATTTTGCAAAAATAGATAAAGTAATCCATTTCGTTTACTTTTTCTTGATTTTTTTGTAGTTGCCCACTGTTAAAAAAGAATCTTCGTACCATATTAGTTGATACCCTAACTCTATTTTTCATAACTTTGCAACGTTTTCAAAATTCAATAGGTAATAGTATGATACGTCAGTGTGCCATTTTATTTGGCTGTTTGGCTTTGGGTGAATTGATTGTTTATCTCACGGGGATTAAGCTCCCGTCCAGCATCATCGGGATGTTGCTGCTCACCCTTTTTTTAAAATTAGGTTGGATCAAATTGCATTGGGTGCAAGGAATGTCCGACTTTCTGGTTGCTAATCTTGGTTTCTTCTTCATCCCCCCGGGAGTGGCCCTGATGTTGTATTTCGACATCATTGCGGCGCAATTCTGGCCGATTGTGGTAGCTACCTTAGTCAGTACCCTGCTGGTGCTTGTCATCACCGGATGGGTTCATCAATTAACACGTAAACTCAAATGAACTATTTAGAAAATGAATTTTTCCTGTTGGCAATCACTTTTGGGATTTACTTCTTTGCCAAGCTTTTACAGAAAAAGACAGGAATTCTGTTGCTAAATCCGATCCTGTTGACTATTGCAGTCATTATTATCTTCCTCAAAATAACAAACATCTCTTTTGAGACTTACAATCAGGGTGGACATCTGATTGAATTTTGGCTGAAGCCGGCAGTCGTAGCGCTTGGAGTTCCTTTATATCTGCAACTTGAAACCATAAAAAAGCAGCTGCTTCCCATCATTCTGTCCCAATTGGCCGGCTGTATCGTCGGTGTGATATCAGTAGTATTGATAGCCAAGTTAATGGGAGCCTCGCAGGAAGTAATTCTGTCACTTGCTCCTAAATCGGTAACCACTCCGATTGCTATGGAAGTCACTAAAACATTGGGGGGAATTCCGTCACTGACAGCAGCTGTAGTAGTATGTGTAGGTCTGCTGGGTGCTGTATTAGGTTTCAAGACCATGAAAATCATGCACGTAGGTAGTCCTATAGCTCAAGGACTCTCCATGGGTACGGCCGCACATGCCGTCGGCACCTCAACGGCTATGGACATCAGTAGCAAATACGGAGCCTATGCAAGTCTTGGCTTAACGCTCAACGGTATATTTACCGCATTGTTGACTCCAACTATTTTACGAATGTTAGGCATTCTCTAACAAAATCGTTTTATCTTTGTTATATATAAACAGTTAATTAGGAAACAAAAACTTTATGATCGCATTCAAAGATATAACGATCCAGGATAAGGATACCATCACAGCTTACACGATGAATAGTTGCCGCCGCAACTGCGACCTATCTTTTTCAAACTTATGCAGCTGGCGGTTCTTGTATCACACCAAGTTTGCCATAGTCGATAACTTTCTGGTTTTCAAATTTTGGGCCGGTGATGAACTGGCTTATATGATGCCTGTCGGTGAAGGAAACCTCGAAAAGGTATTGAACGAACTGGTTGAGGATGCCCGGCAGGAGGGCGAACCTTTTTGTATGCTGGGTGTCTGTTCGTGTATGCGCGAAGACCTTGAGGCTATCATGCCCGGTCAGTTCGGATTCACGGTTGACCGTGATTATGCCGACTACATTTATTTGCGCAGCGATCTCGCAACACTGAAGGGAAAAAAATTCCAGTCAAAGCGGAATCACATCAACAAATTTCGCAACACATACCCTGATTACGAATACACTCCGATCACCAAAGACAGAATTCAGGAGTGTCTGGAACTGGAAGCAAAATGGTGCAAAGCCAATGACTGTGACCAGCAGGAGGGAACCGGAAACGAGCGCCGTGCTTTGCTCTATGCCCTCAACCATTTCGAAGAGTTAGGATTAACGGGAGGTATCCTGCATGTCAATGGTCAGATTGTAGCTTTTACTTTCGGCATGCCGATCAATAAAGAAACCTTCGGTGTACATGTGGAAAAAGCAGATACGAATATTGATGGAGCTTATGCCATGATCAATTACGAATTTGCCAACCACATCCCCGAACAATATATTTACATCAACCGTGAAGAAGATTTGGGAATAGAAGGGTTGCGTAAAGCTAAGCTCTCATATCACCCGGAAACGATTCTGGAGAAATATATGGCTTGTTTGAAAGAACAACCTGTAGAAATGATAAAATGGTAGCATACTGATGATAAGAGAACAGGTAAAATCATTATGGAAATTGTGTTTCGATGATAGCGAAGCATTCATCGAACTCTACTTCCGGCTTCGTTATAACAACGAAGTCAACTTAGCCATCCAAAGTGGCGAAGAAGTGATTGCTGCGCTCCAAATGCTCCCTTATCCCATGACGTTTTGTGGTCAAACCGTGCCTACTTCATACATATCCGGCGCATGCACTCATCCCGACTATCGAAGCAAAGGGGTGATGCGCGAACTACTGTCACAAAGTTTTGCACGTATGCTCCGCAACGGTGTCCTGTTTAGTACGCTTATTCCCGCTGAACCCTGGTTGTTCGGTTATTATGCAAAAGCAGGTTATGCCCCGGTTTTCCGCATCTCTCACCAATCCTTCTCTCTTTCAGAATTACCTGCCGATTCGGAAACGGGCAGCATTGAGGAAGTTACAGAATACCAAGAAGATGTTTATCAATATTTGAACGGCAAATTATCAGAACGTACCTGTTGTTTACAACATACGTCCACTGATTTCAAAGTAGTTCTTGCCGATCTTGCCTTGACACAAAATACCGCTCTCGTAGCCCGAAAGGACAATCGAATAACGGGTATAGCTGTTGTCTATAAACACGATAATACCTCGTATATCAACGAGTTATTTGCTGACAATGAAGTTGTCCGGGCACAATTGCTCTGCCGGGCCGGGCTAAGGAACGGCACCGACCGGATCATTCTTCAACTTCCCCCTGTAGCCTCCCTGCCCAACGAAACATTAGGAATGGCACGTGTCATTGATGCCCGGACAGTTCTTCAGCTCTATGCAGCCAGTCATCCGGAAATAGAAATGAACATTGAACTGACCGATGAACAATTGTCAGCCAATAACGGATATTATTATCTTTGCAATGGAAAGTGCATGACCAGTGAGGTCCGCTTACCGGGAGCACACACCCGAATGACCATCGGTGAACTATCAGAAAAAATACTGTGCGAGATGCAACCGTATATGAGTCTGATGATGAACTAAACCTTTCAGTCCTGGGGAAAAAAGAGGCTCACAACAGAATTAACAATATTAATTCATCCAGTTAGTAATAAGCACACATCTTTATTATTACATATTTATAGTCACCAAAAAGAAGCCATCTTCTTCTGTGTAACCAACGGCATAAATACAATGTCTGCGTTCATCAATTGTCAAACAACGCAAGTTTAAATCTAACTGATATATCTTCTGAAGGTTGCCTTGCCAGTCAAATACTAAAATTTTTTTCCCTAACAAAGGATTCTCTTCTGCTGTTTCTCCATTGTAAATAGCATAAACGGCACTATCAGTCACAGAAACATCCTCAAAGCCATAAACCCACCCCTCATGTTCTTTTGAGATTTGCGACTTTTTGATAGGTACCTCCAGTTGCCTGGAGTACACATGATGTATTGAATCGGGCAGCCCCTTTAAATCATAGAACTGAATTAACGCACCCCTATAAGTTGCAAAAACGGCTTTTCCCCAGTCGGGAGATATCTTAAACAAAGCAGGATCAAATAGCATCTTTTGCAAATCATTCTCCGGATCCACCAGCAAATCTGACAATGCGGGGTAGTTTCCCAATTGGTTCATAATCTGGCAAGCACTATCCAATACGGCAAAACGCCTCTGTTGAAATATGCCACGCTCCCCTAGGGCGATATAATACTTACCACAAGGAATCATTTCTTTAAAATGTGTATCTTTGCTTCCTTCCATCCCCCTTAAAGAGTGACTATCACTATATTTAAAAAAGTCTCCATATTTACGATAAGTTACCAGAGCCCTTTTATTGGCACTAAAATAAGATAAAGTTCCTTTTGTCCGGTCCCATACAGTATTCAAAGTTGCATCCGAATATTCCCCCGGTCCATCTCCCCAAAGACAAAACTCTTCTTTCAATAACCCATCCGTCAAGTTTATCAGATGGAAAAGTTTGGTAACAGCCCGTTTATCTTGAACAATCAAGCAATCACCATCTATCCACATACACTCCGGATAAGAGAATAAATAATCAGTTCGTACCACCTGATAAGGAACAGAAGTAGCAGAAGTTAAATCTAACGGTAAAACAGGAATAGACACCTCCTCCGGTTGTCTTTGGCAGGAAACAACCAAGAATAATATTCCTAAAACGGCTGTAAGTTTAAGTCGCATGTCTTTTAATAGCAATATCTCCATAGTACACCAATTAAGATTAGACCCACAAATATATAACATATCCACCTATATGCCATCGCACACCCAACTTTTATAAATCAAACGTAAAAGCTTGCCTTCCATTTTTATAGATAAAAACCTGTTCTTCCCGTCCTTTGGTACAGTTTCTCAACCACAATAAGGCATTCTGCGGAACTAAAAATTCAATTTTTCTTTCCGTCGCCACTTTCCTGCCTAATGACTTCCATCCATTGATTCCGTCTTGATAGAATAACTCATAATTATCCCCGGGCCAAATGTAATTATCATCGTTACGCGGAGAGAAAACAATTCTTTCAATCGGCATACTTTCTCCCAGATCATAGGCCAGATAAGAAGATGTATCACGTGCCTGAAAATAAGTCAATATATTGCCATCTGTAACATACTCTAATTTTGCAATCGGTTCTATACTGTTTATCCTCCTCAACCGAATCTTCTCCTGACACAGTGAATCCTTAAATAGTGCCAGTTCCGCCAACTCCATTCTTTTCCCTGCCGGAGCAACATACCGCACATACCTATGCTTCTTTCTTGAAGGCGGAGTTAATATGCAATAATTAGTGGTAAGCGTATCCTCAAATTGCCATAACAGATCTGCATGTATAAATGACAAATCACTGGCAGCTTCAATCTTTGCCCCTATAACTGCTCGATAAGCCCATTCCGCAATTGTCTTTTGCTGAGGCATTTTCCGCCTTAATATAGCTTCCTCCATCAAATCGATATTGGGTTTCAGCAAAACAAACTCACCTCCCCTTTTAGATATGAACGGATATCCCGCCGGATAAAGTTTTCCTCCATCTCCCTGATAAAGAGTCTGATAAATCACATCGGGTTCTATATCCCGGAAAGTAACCTTACCTGCATTACCAAGTGCCATATCTACAGGAATCCATCCGCCGGGACTAAATATCCCTAAGTAGATGTATTGCTCTCCAGGTATTTGTATCGGTATTGTCGTATCATTACTTCCAAAATATTCAGATGTCACATCTTTCACAAATCTATTTCTAAACACAGGATACAACCGTTTATTGCCCGAAATCCCGGAAATTTTCTCAGGTTGTACGCCAAAACAATAGCGATACACCTTCCCCTTTTTCCTTCCGTCATGCCGTAAGGTATCACGTGACGCTTCAAACTCATTAAATCCGAATTGAAGAAAAGTTCCTGTTGTGTCACGCAACATCGTCCAACAATGATAATGTTGATAATCGGGTGAATAAACAAAATAGTCGGTCGCAACAGGAATTCCACAAGCACGCATAGCATATATTGTCAGGTCGCATGCTTCACGACAATAACCAATCCGATTATGATAAAGAAAAACAGCATCCAAGTGAGGTATCCGAAAATCAGTATTGTAGATGTAATACAGCTTTCTCAGTTTCCCGTCAATGATCTTAGAAGCTTCAATAACATCATCCCCCTTATAAAGAGAATCGAGTAGAGTTCCATAATCTTCATAATACAATTTACGCCAATCCGATAAAGGTTCATCGGCTATTCTGTAAGGTAATATCAGTTCGCAAAAATCATCGAACGGCAAATTTCTATTCCAAGGATATTTCCTCCAAACTTCAAAAGCCAGGTCTATATTATCTATCAAATATTCCGCTGTTATCACTTGGGCGTCATATATCTTGGAGAGAGAGTCAAAGGAAATTCTGTTCCATTTATTCTTCTCCCTTTTAGATATAGGACGCCCTTCACAAACCCCAACTAATAAATGGTGAATAGAATCAAGTTCATTTCCTTCATAAGAATACCATCCCGGCATATTACGAATTAAAAAACGAGCTGCCTCCAATTTTTCCGGATCGGTTCTATAATGTTCTAATACCTTTTCAAGCTCCACGCAATTATCGCCGGCAAATTCCAAAGCATATTCCAACCGCCTATCTTTCTCCGATTGACAAGCTGCCAAAGTTAAAACTAACAGGATAAACAGTATATATTTCATAGTTAAAACAAATGCTTATTTTCTATTCAGACTTATTCTTTCTAAGATATTCATGTTTTAGGATTGAATTTGACATCGGAGGCAATCCTATTATTTTAGTTGATGAATTCATAAGCCTGTGTTAGGAACCAAGAAATCATCCAGGTCTAAATAAAGCACGTCATCTATTTGGGGATTTGTCACATATAATCTATTTCGGATAGGATCTATCCACATCTGCCCAATGCTATAATCCGTCTCTATTTTTTGTACCAGATTCCCATCCCAATCATATACATGAATGATATTCATGTGTGGAGTCTCAAAACGTTCCCAACACTCTTTTCCCCAATATACTGCATATATGTAATTGTCATCTGCCTGAACCCTTGTAAAATACGACTTTATTTTTTCATCACTTTTAAAAACAGAAAAGTCCGGTTCACCTTCCAAACGATAGCCGCTCACATGACCTGTTTCAAGATCCAGAATGTTCAATTGCGCAAGATTAGTCATAGCTTGCACAACTTTGGTTCCATCCGGTTTAACGGCATCATTCGAGTAAAAAACATCAGTGAGTCGTATGTGGATAGCCATCCAAAATTCGCTCCATCCAATGGAAGTATTTTCAATGTAGCTTTCTTCGTGTCTTTGATACTATCTTCAATCGTTTGAATTTTACCATTGAAGTATGCGGTGTCATCATTTTCATGACAACTAACGCAAATATTCAATATTAGTGCAAGACTAAATATTACTTTAATGATATGCATATCTTAAATTCAGTTTATATAGTTATGATTATTTAAAAATCAACAGAATAGTCATTTTAATCTCAAAAGACTAAGTATCGCAGTTTGCTCATTTATCTCCTGTTGCTGATAAGCGGACGGAAATGCATCATCCGGGAATGCATCCGTATAAACTGTGACAAATGTATTAGGGATATTAGATGAAACCGGACGTCCCATTTCCGAATATCCCGGAATATCCATCTTGGTCAAATTTCCTTGCTCTATCCGTCCATCCTTCTTAAAATAGACAGACCACATCCCTTTATGGGGTGAATTAAAAGACCAAAGAGAGAAAACAAGATTCTTTCCATCCACCGTGAAAAGACTGTATGTACACTCCTCTTTCGTCTCGTACAATTCCCGGTCCGAGCAGTGAAAATCCGCCAACATAGGCAAATTAGACTTCTGCCTCATGGTTCTTACCACTGTATCATTCACAGCATCATATTGATAATAGCTTCCATCCACCGGATTATAGATTTTTATGGTTCCATCCTCTTGAGCACACAGTGTATTCCAAGCAGAATGCACATAAGGAATCCCCTTTTCATATTCTAATAAGTTCTTCACTCTTCTCCCTTTCTGATCCAGAATCCAAAGTCCCTTACAATTCTCATCTTCAGAAGGACGATGGCAGAGAAAACGACCATCCGGTAATTCAACAACATCATTGAAAACAAGAGAATAAGGGAAACTCAACGAATGAAGAAATTCTCCATCAAAACTGTAAGAATAAATCGTTCGTTTACCCATATCACAGACATAAACACAATCTTTTCCTACGAAAAAAGAGTCCATCTCTCTATACTCTCCCGGTCCCTCACCCCGCTGACCAATCGTATTCAAAAAAGTACCATTCTTATCAAACCGGAATGCCATTTCTTGCTTTCTATCCGAAATGTAATAACAAGAATCTTTTGAAATTACATTATCGACCATGCCCCAAAAATAAGGAGAAGGTAATTGCAGCCAGACAGACTCAATGGTGTCCACCAATACAGACATCGGCAGATATGGATTAGAAATAGACAGATCGACCGTCATTTCAAATCCCTTATCAATCTGTTTCTGACAAGATGAAACACAACACGTAAACAATATTACCAATACAACTAAACAGAAGTCTTTCATAATATAAAAATTTAACCAGTAAATACTGCCTAACCAAACAGACAATTCTCTTCTTCCTCCTATTCTTTTTTCAACCGATAACGATATAACGAATCTTTCACCACACATGAAACGACAAAAGAAAAACTTTCTTCACTATCTGTGAGAACAAATGGAAACGCATCGGCAGGAAGACTAACCAAATGGTCACAATCAGATAATTTATATCTGTCACCAACTACAACCAGTACCGAATCTGAGCCTTCAACAAAGTTACTCGATAATTCTACATCATCAAGCCTCTTCACAAACCGAAAGTATTTATACTCCTCATACTTTCTATATATCGAAATCGATTTTAGCCGATCGAAAATAAACCTCTTAAGAAGTAGTGAGACTTTGACGTAGTATTTCTGTTATCAACACCCAAACTGCATCTGAATAAAGAAACAGATAACAAACGATTATCGTGATAGCAGACAAAGAAAAAACGAAATACCGTTTTCTATTCATAGTTATTATTTCTAAGATATTTATTCTTTTGCAGGATAATAAAATATTAATAGGTTAGAATTCTCTGTCAAACTACTTTAGATGAAGAATCTGAAGCACTGGATTCGCCGCATCATCATCTTCACTCCTTAACCAAAACGTCAATGTATTATTATCTGAAGCAGAGGTTTTCCCATCATATTCAATTCCGTCTATGTCATTTTTAGTTTCCTTCCCTACTAATGCGAAATCACCTTCTTTAGAGTAAAATATGATTCTTACCCCGTATTTATTACACCAGTACGTTGCAAAAATCCACTGCAATGTTTCAATATAGTTAGTTCTTAAAAAATCAGGCATATTACGTACCGAAGTCTCCTTATTATAACTTCCGACAGGTCTTGGCTCAATAACTATCGGATAAGCTTTTATCAATTTGCCAGATTGGTAGTGATATACTGTATTCTCCAAACAGGGAGCCATAAAGCCCACAATACCATCAAAAACAGATAATTCCCAATTATCAGAAAAATTATTAAAAAGATACTTATCATCTCTTGCTATAAGCTTAGAAGTAAACTTTCCCATAGCATCAACTAGATAAATACCAGCCAAGCTATCTACTTCACCTGAGCGAGAGAACACATAATTATTATCTTCTAATTTTACAAAATCCGACGGTGAAGTATCTAACTTCACTCTTTTGACAAAACTCCCATCCAAACCATAGAACAAAATAGATTGTGTCCAACTGTCTAATAATAAAACATATTCATTTTTTCTATCATAGTCAAATTGAGTAAGGTTCACATACTCTTCAGGACCGTCTCCTTTTCTATCTATTTTAGTAAGATAATGTCCTTCCTTATCAAAAATCCAAATCACCGGAAGTATTTTATCCAAGACCAAAATATGTTTATCACTTATTATAACATCCTTAATGGAACCAACAAGACACTGGTCTGTTGTCTCCAATGAAACATAACTTATAGAATCTACAAAAGAAGAATATTTCAAAGTATCTTGCACATTGGATAATAAATCAATCACAATTTGTTCTCGTAGGCGATTCTCTTTCCGATGACATGACGCACATAGAACAATACAAATAGACAATGCTAACAGTTTATAGTCTCTCATGTTTATTATATTAAAGATACCTGTCATTCCACTATGATTCAAGCTTCAACAGCAGGTATCCCATTGAGTAAATCTATAATAATTACAAACTACTTGCAAGTACCCCAAGTAGAAGTATACTTACACTCATCTTGAGGATAATTTCGCTCACAAGTATTTCCTATTATCGCTCCATTTTTATTATAACAGTTTTTCATTTTATATCCATAGGCTGTATTCGAATCAGCTTCACCTACACTAGCTAATGCTTCCACATTTGCCAAAGCAATATCTGAAATCAGTACCGTTTTTTGAACTTTACACACATTATAACCAATAAACGATAAGATCATCACTGCAACAAACGCAGTCATTATTTTTACTCTTGTTTTCATTAACTTTTCCCGTTTTAGTTTAATTATTATTTTATTCACTCCATTTATCATTTCCACGGAAAAGCAATCCAATTGCCTTCTAAATCAAACTTTTTCCATAGGCTAACGTTCTCCATAATTTTTTAAGGTTAACTATTAGTTTTCTTTATCAACTGCATTACCCCGAATCTTCAAACGTATTGGAGAGGTGGGAGTATTACAATATACAGTAATGGTCTTCTCAAAATGTTCGGGATGCTCTGCACGGTAAGTAACCTGAATATCGGCAGACTTCCCCGGAGACACAGGCTCCTTGCTGTAAGCAACAGATGTACAGCCACACGAAGCATTTATGTCCTCGATAATCAGAAGATGATTGCCAAGATTCCGCAAACTAAAAGTAGCGGTCTGGGGAGTTTTCCAATCAAAATCGCCCATTTCATCGAGTTTTTTATCCAAAACCACTTTTGTTTGAGAAGAGGTAGCGACTCCGGTTTGCTGTCCGGTAATAATTTGCAAATAAAGGTCACGCACCTTTTTATTATGGACAGGATTACCAATCGCAATCACCCTGTTCTGACTATCCAAAAGGAAAGTTTGAAAGTTCACATCCGAAGGGAAATGATTCAAAGCATCAAAACCTCCCTTTTCATCGATAAAAACCGGATGAAGGAATCGATCTCTCTTCAATAGAAAAGAGATTTCATTTTTGTTTTTCGGATGGAAAGCAAAGAGAAAAGATACCTTTCCATTGGCCATTGTGTCGACCATAGAAATGAAATATTTCCATGTAGGAAGTTGCAATTTGCAACTGGTGCAGCCCACCGAATCCACGTAAGTCATTATGGTATATTCATTTTGGGGAAACGAATAGTCGGCACTGTCCTTTCCCAAAACATTGAATGTCATATCAGCGGGATAGACAATCGTTCTACCTTCCCATTCGTGAATCAAACGGGATATTTGCTGCTCTTTGGTCTCTTTACATGAGCAAAGTGCCATCAGAAAGCATAAATAGCCGATAAGTTTAATGGGACCGCCCATTATTCTTCACGGTATACTACCTCAACTTTCAGATATGTGAACGGACAGTCCACAGATCCGTCACCGAAACAGGCTATTTCTCCATCCGGGAACGACTCTCCTGTAGCCAAAGCCTCCACATTTTGCAATAGTAAACCGGCTTCTTGTACCTTTCCTTCTTTTCTCACAGAAACAAGACCTATTAACAATAGCCCGATAAGTCCAATAGTAATTTTTGCGTTTTTCATACTCTATGTTTTTTTGCAAAGGTATGGCTTATCCCGCCCACCGCCAGTGAGAAGGACTGATTTCTCACTGATTTTTCACTGATTTCTTACTATTTTCTGAACGAAAGTGGAGTTGATAGCCTCCATTTACCAAAGTAACACCAAGATTAGCCCCTATTTTCCTTAAATCGGTACGTAAATCAGTAATCAGTCGGTTCCTGCGTTCCATACAAGAATCTACATCCTCTAATTCTTTCCAGAATAGTTTTTTCAAATCTTCATTCAACAGCAAATGGCTGGGTGCTTTAAGAAATGCCAGCAATACCTCAGCAACTTGTTTTCGGAGTATACAAGTCTGTTTACGATAAGTGATACTCCTCTCCAGATAATCAAATGTAAGTCCATTGACTTCCC
>ERZ827490.2054-NODE-2054-length-22980-cov-13.524580_pt1 | contig 22980 bp, 26 predicted proteins | sample MGYA00519770_ERZ827490 | MGnify/ENA primary metagenome ERZ827490 (study PRJEB31778, sample SAMEA3449324) | human gut metagenome | biome: human gut; feature: human-associated habitat; material: faeces | place: United Kingdom | collected 2010/2012 ...
TCAAGAAACAAGCTAAATAGACCGCAATTAAGCTATGTAAAAGAAATTTTACATGCTTTTATCTAATATGTAAAAGCCTTTTGATAGACATTACTACTACGTTTGCTGTAATCTCATGGAAGAAGGAGGCATACAGAATTATGATAGCTGATAAAATTAAAAATGCTCGTACTATTCTTTATTACATAACTAACCTAGTATTCCTTACAACCAATTCCAGTAAGTATGCAAGTGAAGAGAAGCCTGTTCCTGCCGGAATCATTATATCCACATTGATGTATGCCCTTGCTGCCTATTTCATACTTGCAATCCCAGCAGAGCTTTTATGGCAGAAGTACATTGAACAGACATATCCATCTGCTGTAGTTGGATTTATGGTGGTTTACTGGGCGTTACGAATCGTAATCTGTGGAGGAATCTTTGTGAAAGGGATCATAAGAGCTAAATCGTTATCAGATGATCATATCGGTGAAAGGTGGGATATAGATGGAAGAGAAGAAGCCTCATCCAAATCAGTATAAGGAACCACATTTTACGTGTGAGATCCATTATGGTCCGGATAGCGATAAGTACATCAGAGAATATCAGCAGATGAAAGCGGCATCATTTAGAGAGAAGCTGGAGACATTTAACCGGCAGGAACTACTGAGGTTAAAAGAAATGTTGGAAGTATACCGAAAAGGTTTGGAATAAAAATGGAGGAGATTAAATGGGAGAGAGTTTTATTGGTGGACTAATACTTTCTTGTGTACAGAGCTTTATTTACGATATTTCAGCGGGGGCATGTAAAGGACCTATCAAACAATTCAAACAAAAAAAGTTTTGTAAAAAAGTCGAGAAAGAGATTCGAAGTTTTTGTATAAGGAATGAAAGTCTCTATATTGACGGAGATTGTTTTAGGAATTTTATAGACTATCATAAGCCGTTTGATAGAGTAATGCAAAATGCGCTTTCGCTGGGGGAAGCAATGAGCATTGAGGATTTATCAACTAAGTTAGTTGATGAAGCAGAAGGTGTTGCAAAAGCAAGTGGTCAAATTTTGTCGGTGGATGATCGCAGAGTACTGAAGGATTTATTTTTTCTGATTAGTAATGAGATAACAAAGTATTTTCAGGATGTTCTTGATGATGGTCAGAGGTATATAGTATCTAAAAATGCTCAAGCGACTCAAAAATTAACAAAAGAAATCCAAAATGCAGCTGATGGTAATAATCAGAAGTTAGAATCGCTTGAAAAATACTTTCGTGAAGCAACATCAATAAGTGCATATAAAGCTGAAGCCGTTGCGGATCTAATTTGCAATAAAATGTGGCTTGGAGAATTTGATGAGGTTGAAACAATATGTCAGTTAGTGTCAGCAAAGTCTCCTGATCTAGAATTAGCAATTTATGTACTGAAGGCTGAGATGTTTGAGAATGGGAAGAAAATTGAGGACATAGAAACAGCTATTTCAAACATCGATAATATTAGAATTCGAAATATAGTAATTCGCAATATTATTCCACTATTGTATTTTCGAAAAGAAAAATTTGATGGGTTAGGGAGATTTACTGATTCAGAATACCTAAAGGCAATTATGGTTGCATTGAGTAATGAAGATTATACTTATTTATTCTCGATGGAAACTGAAATTGAAAAAGGAATTGAGATACATAAGTATACTCTTAATAAAACAGTAGTCGATGCAGAAAGATGGCTGGTAAATCAAGTGTTTGCAATATTTATGTATAACATGAAGCCGGTAAATGCAGCCACACTAATAGAGAACACAATTGATCCAAAAACTTCTTGGTTTTCTGCACTGATAACTTATGACAAAAAAGTGGATATGTTTGCGTATGAGGGACCAAATGATTTAACAAAGAAGGAAATGTCTGATCTAGAAGAAATTTTGGAGAAGAAGAAAAATATATTTAATAAATTATCGGATGATATTGAAGCAGTATTTTATGCTCTGATATTGAAAATTTCGCTCCTCTGCGGAAAAAATGAAGAGGATACTATTGAAAATATTCCGATAAAATTGCATGGAGTACGACCAGTAAAGGATTTTTTGTTTGCTTCGCGGGTGGAACGTGGAAATATTGGATTTGATGAAGTAAATGATTTTTGTGAATCCGTGGGAGAGTATTGGCTTTTAACAAATTATATTATTGCGTTACGAGAGGATACGAAGGGACTCATAAGCCTTATTGAGAATCATAAAAATCTACTAAAAAAGAGTGAGACTATATTCTTTGTATATGTTGAGGAGCTTGCTCATATAGATAGAAATGAGGATGCAAAGAAATATTTACTTGAATACAGGGATGTATATGGAAAGTATTTTGAATTTTGGAATGTTTATCTTAATATCGATGATTCAATTAAGGAGGAATTTATTGGATTATGTAAAGAGAACAAGATTGTATATATGACAGGCCATTCGGGATGTATTTTAGTTGAAAGGCTAATTAAATTTGAAGAATATGAATTGGCTGAGTTTTATAATAATCAATTAGAGGTACAACAGACAAATTTCAAACTATCGAGGAAGTTTAAGGCATATATACTTAATGGAAAAAATAAACAAATTGATTCATTAGAGTGCTTTAAATTGGCCTATGATGATTTTCCTAATGATAAGTCGGTAATAAATGCGATACTATCAATTTCTATTAACCTGAAGAGGAAGATTGAAACCAAGTATATTAGGGCGGCTGAAGAGTCGAATAGTTCTCAATTGCTTGTGCTTGCTGGAGGTGCATACGCAACAAATGGTGATTTTTCTTCTGCTCGTAGGTGCAACTTGAAAGCTCTGTTTATGTCAGATGATTGTAGGAACCCTGCTTTTAATCAGTATCTAGGACTTAATTTACAGGACAAAGATCATAAAGATTGGGCAGACAGAAACAATGCAGATGAAGTCATTGTTTTATTATCTTCATTCGATGTTGATTCATCTGGTGGAGACGGGTCTTTGAATCCAAATAGTACATACAGTGATTGGAAGTGGATTTTAGTTAGAACAGATGGCGGAAAGTGGCAGCATGTTGACCATGGATATTAAGTCAAATTCCAGTTTGTAGGGAACAACAGCTAAGACAATTTTATAATAAAACAGCGTCAGAGCATTTATGTGTAAAAGCATGAATGCTCTTTTTTTGTCCTTTCATGGACAAAGAACAAGAAAGCAGCTTTTGGACAAATTGTCCAGAAGTTCAAATAAAAAAGAAGGAGGATACCTGATGTATAGCAAAAATGGTATTCTGTGGGTAAGACCACCCACACAGGACAGGAAGCATAGAGAAAATAATATCGGGAGGACAGAACAATGGTCGATGAATTGACGCAGGAGTCGTTCCAGACAGGAAAGGCGATTGTGACTGTCAGCGTAGATCTGATTACTGCCATTGCAGATGCGTGCAAGCGGTCTGAACAGCAGAATCCTGGTATGAGCGAGGAACAGAAGGAGACATTGCTCGGCAAGGTTGTCGATAAGGTAATGTCGAATTATAAGGAAACGCATGGCTCATTAAAGGGATTCAACAGAGAGGGCAAAGATGTCACGCATATTGATGTGAATGATGAGAGAACAGCGGAGCTTTTAGAGAAAGCCTGTAAGAAAAGTCATATTCCGGTGGATATGAAAAAGGTAACGAGGGCAGATGGTTCCATCACGCATACTGCATTCTGTGAAGTGAAAAGCATAGACCAGATGGCAGCATTACTGAAGATGGCTTCCGAACAGGTACTTGAGGAGCAGAAGGAAATGACCAAGACACTTGTACTTTACGATGATAAGGGCAAGGAGGTTATGTCGGCTGACTTTGTAAATAATGGTGAGATAAATATGGATGATGTGGAAACACTGTCAAGATTCTCTACGAGATTTGAGATCAAGGATCACAAGAATGAAGTTTTGGAATCCGGAAGTATCACACCAAATGCAAAGGAGGAAATCAAGGAAGCGGCGAGAAAACATAATCCGAAGAAGGATAAGTCGCTTACGGAGAGAATCAAGGACAAGAAGGAGCAGTCACAGAAGAAACAGAAAGACAAGAACCGGCAGCGTGAAAAAACGAAGAAAAAGAGCCGGGATACAAGTTTGTAGGTGGTGCTTATGGGAAAGAAGAATATCGGCGGTGCCGTACTCGATGACCTGAAGGCATTACCCAAGAAAATACTGAAACCATATTACAAGAATGGAAAGCTGAATGCGAATAAGATAGCGATTGATGGAATCCCGTTTGTAATCATATTTTATGTGATAAATAAGTATGTACAGGCGGTGGTATCAGTAGATGGCGGCGATATGCTGGATAAGTGTGTTAAAGCATTTTCACTGATATTCCAGGTCAAGCCTTATTTTGCACCATCGTTTAAGCTGACACCGCTTATCTGTGGTATTGGCGCAGGTGTGGCATTCAAGCTCTTCATGAACTCCAGAAAGAAGAATGCCAAGCAGTTCCGTCCGAGAGAGGAATATGGCTCTGCCAAGTGGGGAACGGATAAGGATTTTGAACCATATACAGACCCGGTTAAGTGGAACAACATTCCGCTGACTGCGACAGAGTGGCTCAGAATGACGAGACCGGAACACCCAAAGTACGACAGAAACAAAAATATCCTGATTGTCGGAGGTTCCGGAGCAGGAAAAACAAGAGGATTTGTGAAACCGTCACTTATGCAAATGCAGTGTTCATATGTAGTGACTGATCCCAAGGGAACTGTACTTGAAGAAGTTGGTACCATGCTTGCAAGAGGGGCATACGCTTTTTGTGTTCCGGCGAAATCGGGATGCAGACGGGTTGCTGTTTATGAAGCCTGTGTGGATGTGCTTGCCCACATGACATTGGAACAGAGACAGGGAAGCCGGGATAAGTACCGTCTGGAGCTTGGCGGGATCAGCGCACCAAAAGAAGGGCAGAGCCAGCGGAGCATGAAAAAGCCGCAGGCATTGGAACATTTTCTGTCCCAGCACCCGGAGATCACCGAGATCGAAGTGTGTACCGACAATGACTTTGCCGGACGGTGGGCGTGTGAACATATCCGAAAAGCCTACGAGGGAAGCTATCGGATCATCGAGAACCTGCCGGAAATCGAAGGGGCAGACTGGGCAGACATGGCAAAAATGGCTGCCCGTACACCGGAGAAACGGCAGAATAGGGAAGCGAGGTGATGCTTTGAAAGATAAAATAGAAGTGGAAATGCTGTCACCTCTGATGGCAGAGTTTATTCCGGACTATTCAGATATTGTGAATCTGGATGATGCGGAGCCATTGGAAGGACCTGACCTGGTGCAGTATCAGACATCCATCGCAGAAAAGGTTGACGAGATCAATCGGCTCGGTATGCCTGACAACCAGCCATGCAACCTGATCGATTATTTTGACCAAAACAAGGACATTAAGGAAAAAGTGGAACGCATTACAATGGCGGTAAAGGAACAGGAGGGCGTTTTATATGGCTGTGCAAACCTGACACTCCGGGAGAATCTGACACCAGAGGAATACCGTGTGGTGGGGCAGTATCTGAGAGGGCAGTACAGCGATGGCTGGGGAGAAAGTCTGGAACAGCGGGAGATCAAGGTAGACGGTGGTGAATTATACTTACATTTCTATGTTGGTGCCGGCTCGGATTTCCAGATACAGGTGAAAGCACCGGAAAACGGTGTGCAGGAAAAGCAGCCGGAACAAAAGCCGTCCCGTCCAGAACTTAAGCTCTTAGGGCATGACGGAAATATTTTCTCAATCCTTGGGGATGCCGCAAGACTGCTTAGACGTGCCGGGATGTCCGAACAGGCCAACGAAATGGCGGATCGTGTCCACAAGAGCAGCAATTACTATGAAGCGCTGGGAATCATCAGCGAATACGTGAAAACCGAGCTGTCGGACCACCGTGAACAGCCCAGAACGCCAAGAAAAGAAACACTGAAAAAAGAGGATACCTGCCGATGAGCAGTTCCATAAAGAAAAGCACTTCCAGAGAAATCTGGAAAATAAGCGACCGAAAGGATGATGCCTATGGGAAATACCCTGAAACTTGAAGATCTTTTAAAACCGGACTGTGTGCCGGATGAGTCTGCCGGAGGGGAGAACTGGCGTATCCTGCATGGAGATACCTTAAAACTGGTCAAAGGATTCCAGCCGGGGATCTTTGATGCAGTTATAACCGATCCGCCCTATGCGTCCGGGGGAACCAAGCAGAACGAACGCAACCGAACTACCAACCAGAAGTACAGCAGCATGAAAGCAGAAAATGCCCTGCCGGATTTTGATGGGGATAATAAAGACCAGCGTTCCTGGACCCACTGGATGGCAGAATGGCTGTACGATGTGCGGAAAGCCTGCAAGAGAGGGGCTCCGATCTGCCTCTTTATTGACTGGAGACAGTACCCGTCCATCACCGATGCCCTCCAGTGGGCAGGGTGGATCTGGAGAGGGACTGCCGTCTGGGACAAGGGGAACTCCCGTCCGCAGAAAGGCAGATTCCGCCAGCAGGCAGAATATATTGTATGGGGAAGCAACGGACCGATGCCGATCAACCGCCCGGTGTCCTGCCTTCCGGGTGTGTTCCGTTATGGGAATCCCCAGAACCGCATCCATGTGACAGAAAAGCCGCTCCAGCTGATGAAGGATGTCATCCAGATCTGTGAGCCGGGCGGCCTGATCTTAGACCCGTTTGCCGGAGCTGGTACTACCATCCTTGCGGCGGCAGAGTCGGGGTTTCAGGCAGTCGGCATTGAAGTGACCGATGCGTATTATAAGCTGGGAAGCGACCGTGTCCGCATTGCACTGGAAGCTGGGGAAGAAGCGGAAAACAAAGAACCACAGTAGCCGGATGTCTGGCAGACATCTGAAAAAGAGAAGAAAAGAATCCAGATGTCCACAAGACATCCACAGAGCGGAATGCTTTGTGGGTGTTTCTTTTTTGGAAAAACGCCGGGCAGAGGAAACCTGTCCGGCCAGGAAAGGAGATGGTCGTATTGGAACAGGCACTTGCTTATGTCTGCTGTTCTGCAGAAGAAGGAAAGACCAAAGTACAGCGGTACTGCCGGAAGATCTACGAACTGGGATATGTGCCGATCTGCCCGCAGTACAGCTTTTCCCCATTCCTTGATGACGGGGATGCAGAGGATATGCAGGCCATGCGGAGAATGTCCCACCAGATATTAAGGCGGTGCAGGATGGTGGTTGTCTGCGGAAAAGAGACCACCGGGACGATGAACACGGCGATCAGCATGGCTGACAGACTCCATATCATCTGTACCACACTGGATGGGTTGAGCAAAATCAAGGAAAATGAATGATTCAGAAAAACAACTGGTTCAGAGGGGACGAAACCGGATGCGACTGGTTTTGCAAGCATAGCGTTTGGATATCCAAACGCACTTTGGGGAGAACCCCAATCCCCCATACCGAGCCGTAAACAGACGAAAGGAGAACGAAAAAATGTTGGGATTTATACTTGGCACAATGACCGGAGGAGTAATGGGAATTTTTGCAATGTGTCTTTTCATAGCTGGGAAGCGTGAGGATGAGGCACTGGAGCGGTGCCGGATGAAACGGAAGGAGATCATCGACCACGGCGTGTGCATCTGTTTTGTAAACAGCCAGGGAGAGGAACTATTCCGTCTGGCAGACGGAGAAAGCCTTGTGCAGAATGCCCCAAATGGAGAGCGGAATGTATCCACCTGCCATTATCTGGATGCCGATTCTGCCATGATCGATGGGAAGAAATGGAACCTTCTGGAATTTGCAAAAGAGATGGAAAAGAGAGGGATCATGTTCGCCCCGATGGTGCTGTGCCAGGTATCGGAAAGGGGGTGAGGCCCATATGAAGAAAAAAATCATTGCTGCAGCGGTAGCCATCGGCGTCCTGGCAGGTTTCCTGATCTGGAAAAATCGTGAAATGTAATGGAGCAACAACCAATAACCCGTTGGAAAGCAGGTGAAGAGATGAGAAAAAGAAACCATGTGATACCAGTCCGCCTCAATGCGAAGGAGCTGCGTTTTCTGGAAGAGCAGGTAGAGAAAAGCGGCCTGTCCCGTGAGGAATATATCCGTTCCCTTGTCATGGGCGGCGAAGTCCGGGCAAGACCCTGTGAGCATCATACGGAGCTTTTGCGGAAAATATCCGGTCTGTGCAACAATGCCAACCAGCTTGCCCATGTAGCTAACGGCTGTGGGATGGCCGGGGAAGAGAGCATCCGGGAAATGCTCCGCATGACAAAAGAAACATGGAGGCTGGTCAAAGAGGAATGGTAGCCGATGGCATACACCAGTATCATCCCGGTCAGCCGTCTGGACAATTCCATCACGTACATCCGAAACAAGGATAAGACCACAAAAAAAGGGCAAAGTGCCGGCTCTCTGGAAGAAGCCATTGATTACGCCATGAACCGGGACAAGACGGAGCGTTCCATTTTTGAGGATGCCATCGGCTGTGTCTGTGAGACTGCCTATCAAGATATGGTAGCTACAAAGAAACGATACCACAAGATGGACGGGGTGCAGGGCTTCCATCTGGTGCAGAGCTTTGCCAAAGGGGAAGTCACCCCAGAGCTGGCCCACCGGATCGGCATGGAGCTGGCAAAAAGGCTCCTGCAGGGAAAATACGAAGCAGTGATCACTACCCATCTGAACACGGAGCATTACCATAACCACATTGTGTTTAATTCCGTGAGCATGGAAGATGGGAAAAAATATCACAGCAACAGCAGGAGTTACTACGAAGATGTGCGGAAAGCTTCGGATGCCTTATGCCTGAAATACGGCTTATCCGTCATCGAGCCGAAAAACGGCAAGGGGAAATCCTACGCCCAGTGGATGGCAGAACAGGACGGAAAGCCGACCTGGAGAACCTCGATCCGTCTGGATATCCGGGATGCAGTGGCAGAGAGCTTCACATGGAAACAGTTCCTGGATCAGATGAAGCAGAGGGGATACCAGTGGAAGCTGAACCGGAAGTACATTGCATTAAAAGCACCGGGAATGGAACGGTATATCCGTCTGCGGAGCCTTGGGAAGAATTATTCGGAAGAGGGCATCCGACAGTGGATCTTGCAGCCAAAGAGCAGGACACCTGCTGGAAAAGAAGGAGCTTCCCGACCCCCGAAAAAGAAGTTAAAAGGGATACAGGCCCTGTACTATTCCTATCTGTACCAGATGGGTGTTCTGAAGCAGAAACCCAAAAGGATCTCCCCGGTGCTCCGGGCAGATATCCGGAAACTGGATGCCAGGATCGAGCAGATGGAATTTCTCCAGAAGCATCAGATCACCACCCGTGAAGAGCTGCTTGTCTACCGAATTCCATTGGAAGAACAGGTGCAGGCACTCACCAAAGAACGGAAGCGGCTCTACCGGAGCGAACCGGACAGTGCCAGGATCGGTCAGATCACCGAAGAACTAAAGCCGCTTCGGAAGGATATCCGCCTTTGTATCCGGATCGAACAGCAGTCCAGAGAGATGGAAGAAAAGATGCGTCTGGCAGAGCAGATCCAGAGGCAGGCAGAACAGGAAGAGCAGACGGAGAAAAACAGACAACCGAGAACAGAAAGCAGGTGAATGATATGAATTATGGAGGCGATGCGGCGGACCAGATCGTCCGGTATTCGCTGGACGGCGTGGACCACGGGCTCAGGCTTTCGGGTACGCTGGCAAAGCATCTGGCGGTATTTGTTGCCGCCGTATTAAAAGACCAGAAGAAAACGAGGGGCAGAACCCGGATGGTGCGGATGTTAAAGGAGAACAAGCCATTGAAGTTCTTTACCGTGCCGTCCGACCGCCTGAGAGAATTCTGCAGTGAGGGCAGGAAACGGGGACTGCTCTATGTGATCATCCGGGATAAAAAGAACCCGGAGATGAGCGAGGTCATGGTCTTTGCGGATGACGCAGCCAAAGTCAACCGTGTCATGGATAAGATGAACCTTGATTTTGTAAGAAGCGAAGTCGGGGAACCTGTACTTTTCCTGCATGGAAGAGAGCCTGCGGCTGGGTGAAAAGATGATGGGAAACGGAGCGGAACTTCTGGAAAAGAAGCGGACGAAACAGAAGAAACCAAAGAAGCGAAGAGGAAGGGGTGATGCCTTTGATTAAAACCCTGAGTCAGACACTGAAACAGGACAAGGAAAAATTTAAAGTACCGAAGTCTGTCCAGCAGGCCATCCCGATTCGCAAGATCTGGCCAGATGGTATTTTTCAGGTGGAGAGCAAGTATTCCAGGACATTCCGGTTTACGGATATCAACTATTCCATTGCCAGTAAAGCGGATAAGACGGAAATGTTCCTGGACTACTCTGAACTTTTAAATGCACTGGATTCTGGCTGTACGGCGAAGATCACCCTGAACAATCGTAAGATCAACAAGGAAGAGTTTGAGCAGTCCCTGCTGATCCCGATGAAAGGGGACGGTCTGGACGAGTACCGGAAAGAGTACAATGACATGCTCCTTTCCAAGATCTCCGGTACCAACAACAGTATCTACCAGGAACGCTATCTGACCATCAGCGTCCACAAGAAAAACATCGATGAAGCCAGAACCTATTTCGCACGTGTGGGAACGGACATCATCACCCATCTGGCCAAGCTGTCCTCTATTGGGGAATGAAGAAGTGTGTCGTTGATATCAGATACCATGCGGCTGTGGGAGACTACAGCCGTATTCTTGTGGTATTAACGTCACATCAAGGGGAGAGAAAGATGGAAGAAACAAAAAGAAGTGGGATGAGCAAGGATCAGTTCTGGAATCTGATTGAAAAAGCAAAGGAAGTGTGCGGCACCGATCTGGATGCTTCGGCGGTGTGGATCAAGCAACAGCTTTTCTATATGACACCGGAGGATGTTCTGCAATTCCATAATCTGGTTTACAGTTACCGGGATGCAGCTTATAAGTATGGCTTATGGACAGCGGCAGGTATTCTGATGGAAACAGGGTGCAGTGATGACAGCTTTTCCGATTTTCGGATGTGGTTGATCGCCCAGGGAAAAGATGTATATCTGAATGCCTTAAAAGATCCGGATTCCCTTTCCGGTGTAACTCCTTATGGATACTGTAGTTTTGAATCATTGGGATATATCTCATCGCAGGTCTACAGTGCCATGAAAGGAAAAAATATTTACCAGGATAGTACAGCCAGAATGCAGATGGAAAGCTATGAGCAGGTGATCCGGGATATTGTGTACCATCCCATGATCGAGTATCCGTTGGAATTGCCAGAAGCCATGGTGGTTTATCCGAAACTCTGTGAAAGGCATTTGTCCGAGCAGGTAAGGAATGCTCCACAGAAGGTAAGGACATGGAATGTTTCCCGGACGGATATCCGAAGGATGATGGCACGGGGAAATGCTGCCATAAAGAAAATGCAGGAGCAGGGAGCAAAAGCACCGGAAGCAGTCAGATCCGTCCGTAAGGGTACGGTAAGATAAGCTTCCCGGCAAGGAGAAGTAATGTGTTATAAAAATGAATATCAAAAAAGGGCGCATGGCGAAGTGGAAAGAATCTTTCGGGAACTTCTACCGGAAGTCGGGCTTCACGTAAGAGAAGAACAGATCCGTCTCTGCCATGAAATGCTGGATGCCCTTATGAAAAATGAGATCACGCTCTGTGATGCAGGAGTGGGCATTGGAAAAACCTATGCCTATCTGACTGCCTGCATCCTGATGCGGAAATATAGTGTACTGCATTCCGGTTATTCGGGATGTGACAGGCGGCCTGTGGTGGTATCCACTTCCAGCATTGCCTTACAGAAAGCTATCATAGAGGAATATGTTCCTTTTTTATCGGATGTACTGTTAAAAGCAGATCTGCTTCAGGGAGAATTAAAGGCAGTTGTCCGCAAGGGAAAGGAACATTTTGTATGCGATTACAGGCTGGCCCAAAGACTGGAGGCAGTCCGGGATAAGAATAAAAATCAGGCACAGATGGAGGCATTGAAGTCCCTCCGGCATAACTTTGATTTAGATTCCGTACATAACCTGAGCGGTTTTGACCGCAGGCTGGTGTGCGTACCGAAATTCTGCCCCAGGGAGTGTCCGGGGAAAGCAGGATGCCGTTATCAGAAATATTTGGATGTTTCCAAAAAAGAGGAAGTTTTTATACAGATATGCAATCACAATTATCTTCTGGCAGACGCCATGCACCGGATGAATGAATACCGGCCTCTGCTGGCGGATTACAGAGCATTGGTAGTAGATGAAGCACATAAGCTCCCAGAAGCTGCCAGCCAGATGGATGGGAGAAGTATTGGAAGAGAGGATGTGCAGGAAATCTCGTATTTCTTAAACAGGGAGCATAAAAGTTCGGAAGGTAAGAGACTACAGGATTGGTTTAATACACTTTCAATGGAAATCCGTAAGGATCAGGCCGGGATGGGAGATGACATAGCTGGAAAAGAAAATTTCTATTTTCCGGCAAAGTGCCGATCTTCTCTGGAGCAGGTAAGGGGGAATCTCAGTCTTATGCTTAAAAGACTTGCTGGAAATGTCCCTTACTGGATCTTCCGGCGGCTGGAAGAGATGGAAGAGCTGTTCGGCTGGTTTCTGAAGAAGGATACCAGATACGTTTTATTTCTTCAGCCAGACGGCAGGGGAGATCCTGTGTTTATGGCTGTTAGCAGAGAGATTCCAAGGTTTCTCCATGATTCCTTATGGGACAGGGGATTTCCCTCGATTCTCACCAGTGGAACTTTAAAAGCCGGAAATGGGTTTGTAAGGACCAGACAGATGACCGGGCTGGAAAAGAAAAGCAGAGTCCGGGAGTGTGTAGCAGAATCCCCATTTTGTTACAGAGAGAACTGTCTGCTCTATATTCCTGAGAATTTAAAAGCGACGCTCAAGGGAAGCCGGGAAGAGGTCGAGCAACTTGCAGGCCAGATCCGTGATCTGGTGTGTTCTACTTTTGGGCATACACTGGTACTGTTTACATCTTATACCCTGATGGGAAATGTGCAGCAGCTCCTGCGGGATCAGATCCCGTTCCCGATGGTGCAGGTATGGAGAAACTCACAGGAAGAAATCGCACGGTTTAAGAAGATGGAAAATGCCGTTCTGTTTGCAGCCGGCTCCTGTTGGGAAGGTGTGGATTTTCCGGGGGATATGGTATCGTCCCTGATCATTGTAAAATTGCCGTTTGCTGTACCGGACCCCATCCATGAAGCACAAAGGGAACAATACCGATCACTGGAATCCTACATTCAAAATGTTGTTGTTCCAGATATGCAGAAGAAACTGCGCCAGGGATTCGGACGGGCGATCCGGACGGAGCAGGACACCTGTGTAGTGTCCATTTTAGACCACCGAGCGGCAAAGAAAGGAAAGTACCGGGGAGATGTTCTGGACGCCCTGCCAAAGTGCCAGATGGCAGAAAAAATCGATGAAGTAGAGGACTTTATCCGAAGCCGGAAAGTGGAGCGTTACTACAGCTGATAACATCCGTGGTGTTGTTGGTTCTGCCCAGATCTGGACAGAAAATAAGACAAAAAGTTTAGTGGTATTTCAGGAGCGGTTTTGACCGAATTGGTGGTATTTGTGATAGCTTTATCGGCATGAGTTGGGTATACTGTGTATAGCGTTAGAGGAAAGGAAGTGAGCAGGAATGAGACGATATGAACTGGAAAAAGAAAGAGAGGGTTCCACCGTTTATTTCTTTATCAGAGATGTGGAAACACTGGATATCGTCCTGCTTCCAACCAAATATCTGATGCACAAGATACGGAGTAAATGTTCACCGAATACGGTGCGGCGCTCCGCACTTGCAATCCTGTACTATCTGGAATACATCCATGAAAAGAAAAAGGAATTGACAGACGTATATCAAATGCCTTATGTTGAACAGACAAATCACTTTGTGGAATTTTTATACTGGCTGAAAGCCGGGAAGCATACCAGAGATAAAAATCACAGATCTCCAAACAATGGAACCTGCAACGCATACTTAAGAGATGTGTTCAGGTTCTATCTTTTTATAGAAGAAGAGTACCAGCAGTTCGGGGAGCTGAAAGTCCTGTCCTATAATTATTTTGTAGCCGTGGATGCAGTAGGCGTAAAGAAAAGCATACGATCAAAGAGTTTCAAAGGCTATTTAAAAGAGGAAGAGCATAAGGCGAGAGCAGCAAAGAAAGATGAAATTGTGGAAATCTTGAAAGCGTGTACCAATATAAGAGATCGGCTTCTCATGCTGCTTCTGGCAGAGACAGGCTACCGAATCGGTGAGATCTTAGGAATTGATTACAGTAAGGACATTGATTATCAGAACCACATAATCCGGGTATATTTCCGTGAGGACAATGAAAATGGAGCGAGAGCAAAGAATGCAGAATACCGAAGTGCGAAGATCAGCAAAGATACCTTCGGCTTTTTAAATCTGTATATCGCAGAGTACCGAAAACTACTTCAGCACCAGACAAGCCTGTTTGTGAATATTTCCGGGGATAATATCGGAAAACCAATGAACGTGGAAGCAGTATACTCCATGCTAAAAAGAATGGATAAGAAAACAGGGATTAAGATCACGCCTCATATGCTCCGGCATTACTTTGGAAATGAGCGGAGAAAAGCAGGATGGTCGCTGGAACTGATACAGCTGGCCTATGGACACCGCCACATCCAGACAACCATCAATTATCTGGACATTGTGGATGATGAACTGCTGGATGCCAGCCAGGAATTCTACGAGAAACACTCCTCCCTGTATGGGATTGAGGAATTGCTATAGGAGGTGGTTTTTATGCCTGCGTTTTTACAGTCTTTTATAGAGGCAGAACAAGAACGGAGCAGGCGGATTGAGCAGCTACGAAAAGAAATCCGGGAGTTTGCAAAAGAGGAAGCAGGAAGTTCCATTACAGAACAGATTCTGCTGTTTCTGGCAGATGAGATGGTAGAACATCTTTCGGAAATAGATTATGAACTGCGAATGAAATTTGAATTATACATAACACCGCTGATAAAGCGAAATTACATTTACCGATATACCGGAACGTTCGACCGGATACGGCAGGCGTACATCCGGGAACGGATGAAAACTCCGGCTGGACAGAGGGAATGTGAATGGAAATATAAAAATGAAATACTTTTTGTTCCATACCACTCAGATCCTGTAATCGTAAAGAGTGTGGAAACGGTACGGTGTCGGAGCAACATGGTCTGGAATTTTAAAGCGGCAGCCAGTGAGAAACTGAAACGTCAGATTTTTACCGTGCTGGAATATATTCTGAAGAATTATGAAATTTCCAGACTGAGGGAATATAAACTGACCGGGCTACAGCTTTTTTACGAATTTTGCATCCGGGAGCAGATTACAGATATCCAGCTTCTGGAGCTGGAACAGGAAACAGCATTTCAGGACTACCTGAAGCAGAAAGTCGAGAAAGAGCAACGGCGAAAACGACTGAAGAGCATTGTGGAAACTGCCCGTAAAGTGATTTTTATAGAAACTGATGAAACAAGATGGGATGCTACCATCTGGTATTTAGAGCGGTTTCGTATTGCCAAAGAAAGAATAAACCAGAGTGACAGTATAGAAAAAATATCATTTCAGGAAGTTCTACAGCCCAAGAATCGATTGCTGCTTCAGGAATATATGAAGTACGAAATTGGAATCGGAGAACTGGCGCTCAGCACGGTGTACGAAAGATTCCGAACCATTCGAAATTTTTTGCAGGAGATCAGCGAACTGGAAGTTACCAAGTGTGATGCCAGCCTGATTGATGTATATTTAAAGAATTTGCAGAATGGTGCTATGGGAGCAAAGACATTTAATACCAATGTTTCGGGAATACAGTTTTTTATGAAATTTCTGGAAGTAAAGGGGTATATAAAAAAGGTTCCGTTTTATGCATCGTATTACTTGGAAAAACAGATCCCAGTCCACCATGACAGAAGTGTGGAAGAGGATGTGTATATGGAAATTATCCAAAACCTCTCACAGTTTCCTGAACACCTGAGAATGATGTTTTTACATCTCTGGTGTGTGGGACTCCGGATCAGTGAGGTCTGCACCTTAAAAGGGGATGCGTATTATATCCAGAATGGTGACTGCTGGATGAAGGTCTACCAGGTGAAAATGAAAAATTATAAAAGGGTTCCCATTCCGGTAACATTGTATCGTCTGATGCAGGTTTATCTGAAAAAGCACCCTACCAAAAAAGAAGCATACATTTTTCGGAATCGGAAAGGTGGAGCATTTTCCAAAAGCACCTTCATGGGGCAGATGAAAAAATACTGCTCCCAGATAGGCATACAGAATGGAGAATATATTTTTAAGTCTCATGATTACCGACATACCGTAGCAACCAATTTTTATGAGCATGGCGTATCAATCCAAAGCATCCGGGACTATCTGGGACATACGTTTGAGGAAATGACCATGCAGTATATAGATTATATGCCAAGAAAAATTGCTAAAGAAAATGACGCATACTTTGAGGAAGAGGAAAACAGCCTGCTTGCCTGTATGCAGAAAGGAGAGAAGCATGGATAATAAACTGAAATTCCAACAACTGGAATGTTATAAGCTGGCTACCGATGAGCAAAAGGAAAAGCTGAATAAGGAACAATATTTTGATCTGGATAAACTGCCGGAAAACCAGCTTCAGACAGAATTTGTCGAATACATTTACTACCGTGGAACGCAGGTATCCATCCTGACCATAAAAAGGGAAAGGCATTATTTTAACAGCTTATGTGAATTTTTTCAGAAGTCATCCCATCAGGAAAACAGCCTGCTTGACAGAGAAAAAGACTTCTGGATAAAGCAGTTGAAAATGTGGATGATACAAAACGGTAGGGCTTTGACGAAGCATAAAGTGACGAACATTCAGACTGAATCGGTGGAAAAAGCTGCCCTGATCCGGTATTTTGAAAGCCTTCTGGAATTTACACTGGACCGATCAGAAACCAATGAGCTGGCAAAGGATATCTGGCATCTGGAAAGGCTTCCGCTTATCCTGCGGACAAATCCGATTGTCAACCATAAGACACTAAATTTCAGAGGAATCCGGCAACCAGATATTCGGGAAGAAGTAAAAAAAGCAATTTACCATCATCTGAAAACCGAAGCCCTTGGCAGTATAAAACGTGAACTGTCCGCCATGAATAAATTTTCAAAGTATTTGGATGAAAAGCATTCCAAGATCAGCACCTGCGAAGAGATTGACCGGGAGATCATAGAACAATTTTTAATCAACATCAAGGTAGAATCAAACGGAGGGAATGGCATCCGGGATGACCTGCTAAAGCTTCGAAATGTGCTGGAAACAATCGGAAAAATTTATGATTTTCCACATCTTACAAAACTGTTTTTAAAATCTGATTTTCCGCCAGAACGGAAAGCAGAATTCAAATCTTATTCGGACAGTGAGCTGAAAAGACTGAATGCCCAGATTGTAAAAATGGAAGAGCAGATAGCAAGGGCAATGATCATCCACCAGATGCTTGGAACCAGAATTTCCGACACGCTGACCTTGCGGAAAGACTGCCTTTATAAACATGACCGTCAGGATATGATTATCATATACCAGCCGAAAACAAGAAGATATGAAAAACCGATCAGCCGGGAGCTGGCACAGCTGATTGGAAAGGCAGTCAGTTATGCAAATGAGCATTATCCTGAAAGCATTTATATCTTTGCGGACGAGAACAAACCGGAGAGACCAATCAGTTACCAAACCTTGCAGGATAAAGTGCTTCGAATGATCTATGAAAAAGATATCCGAGATGACAGCGGGAAATTATTCGGATTTGGAACGCATATGTTCCGGCACTGTTATGGGGTAAAGCTGACAGAACTCCATGTGGATGATTGGACCATAGCAAAGCTCCTGGGTCATAAAGGAGTGAAAAGCGTCCAGTACTACCGGAAAATGAGCAATCAGAGACTGGCAGATGAGACAAGGGAAGTAAGAAATCTTATGTCACAGATTATCTTAGCAAATCTGGACGGATGGGGAGAAGAATATGAGCAAATACGACAAGATGCTGGAATTGAATAAAAGAAAGAGCGAAGAAAAAGTGGAACGGGCAGTCCTGACAATACGGACAATGGTGTTGGAGAGAGAAAAGGTGTCCGTACCAGCACTGATGCAAAAGACTGGTTTATCTAGAGGATTCTTTTACAAGAATCCGATTGTAAGAGGTGAGATTGATGCAGCAATGGAACAGCAGGCTGGTATGGTGGATCCAAGGAGAAACATTATCAGTCAGGCGATGGAAGCGGAAATGAATCTGCTCCGGCAACAGCTACAGAAACTGAAAAGCGAAAATGAGAATCTAATAAAGGAAAACCAGAAGTTAAAAAAAGCACTATCCAAGAAAGAGTTGAATCTTATCAAACAGATTTAAGCTATATCATAATGCAAAGTAGGTCTGCCAGAATACAGCAGATCTGTTTTGCATTGTGATATAGAAACAGATTATGCTTAAAAGGCATTAAGCAACCCATAATAATGGGTATTGGACATAGAAAGCAATATGGGAGTATGATGATACCGATAAGAAATAGAGTGTACCTGAAATGCAAACTGTCACAGAAAAATTATGAACTTTATGTAAAAAGTTGCAAAATCTATTGACCTAGAGCTTACTTCAGGTTGTACCATAAAATAAAAAGAGCAAGGAGGAATTTTTTATGGATATCGAACAGATGAAAAAAGACTTAGGTGGAGGTAACGTATTTCCAATCGGTGAAGAAAACGTAGCATTCGCAAAGTATTTTACAGGTGAATGCTATTTGAATATGCTTACAACAGAGAGAGTACCAGTTGGTCTGGTTACTTTCGCTCCGGGAACAATCAATGCATACCACATCCATCATAAAGGTGGACAGATCCTTCTGGTTACTGGTGGAAGAGGATGGTACCAGGAAGAAGGAAAACCAGCTCGTGAATTGAAAGCTGGAGATGTAGTAAATATTTCACCAGAAGTAAAACACTGGCACGGGGCAGCGAAAGACAGCTGGTTCCAGCATCTGGCTGTTGAAGTTCCAGCAGAGGGAGCTTCCAATGAATGGCTTGAGTTTTTACCGGAAGAAGAGTATGACAAATTACCATAAATAAGAAAGATGGAGGTTTGATATCATGGCAAAGATCACACAGATAGCAGGAAGAAATGCTCTGGGAACATTTGCACCAGATTTTGCACATTTTAACGATGACATTCTTTTCGGAGAGAACTGGAATAACGAAGATATTGATTTAAAAACAAGAAGTATCATCACAGTTGTAGCACTGATGGCACAGGGAATCACAGATTCCTCTTTGAAATTCCATTTACAGAATGCAAAGGATCATGGGGTAACACAGAAAGAGATCGCAGCAATCATCACTCACGTAGCATTCTATGCAGGCTGGCCAAAAGGCTGGGCAGTCTTTAATCTTGCAAAAGAGGTTTGGAATGAGGACGAAGCAGAGAAATAACCTGGCAGAAACTGCTCGTCATGAAAGGGTCGCACAAAACACAGACGTGTATGCCGTTAAAGCCCGTAACTATAAGGGATTGCGGAGGGGTAGTCCAGTTTTATGCAGTAACAACTGGCATATCCATCACGCAAAGAGCGGTGGCGGACAGATCCTTGTATGTGTCGGTGGACGCGGATACTATCAGGAGGAGGGCAAGCCTGCAGTTGAGATGAATCCAGGCGACTGCATCAACATTCCTGCTGAGGTAAAGCACTGGCACGGCGCAGCTCCTGACAGCTGGTTCAGCCATCTTGCAATCGAGGTTCCAGGTGAGGAGACATCAAATGAATGGTGCGAGCCTGTGACGGATGAGGAGTACGGAAAGCTTCAGTAGGACTGTAGTAGATAACGCAAGTGACAATATCATATGAAATATAGAGACCATCCGGGTATAAATATGATTCGCGGTTGAATGCGAATGGATATTTATATCCGGGTGTCTTTTTGTTTCGACAAGAGCCTTGACGGATATATGATAACCACTGTACCTTAAGGGCGGCGATGTGGTAAGATGTAAGATAGAAAATATTGGAGTGCTAGAAAATACTGTGGAATAATACCGTATATTAAATACTGAGAATTTACAGTGTGAGTGATATAATGAAGCAAGAAAGTTGATGTAATGGAGGCAGCTGGACAAAAGAAGTATCGAATGTAGAAGTATGATGGAATAATGTAGTATCGAAGGTGAGATGGATGGACAACGGAAAAAAGACATACAATTTCTGGGGCTGGAAGAATGCAGATGCACCGGCCATCACAGATGAATATCCGGGGATAAATACCCCAACAGATCTATACGATGCGCTGAGTCATATCTGGTGTGCAGACACCTGTGCGCCGAGGATGAGGGACAGATGGACAAAGGATAACATGACGCTGGGGCAGTGTTCCATCACTGCTTTTCTGGCACAGGATATATTTGGCGGAAAGGTGTACGGTATAAAGAGACCGGGTGGAAACTATCATTGTTACAATGTGATAGGTGACTGCGCTTTTGATCTCACAAGCGAGCAGTTCGGCGATGAAGTCTTGAATTACGAGGATAATCCAGAGCAGCAGCGGGAGGTACATTTTGCAAAGGAAGAGAAAAGACTGAGGTATGAGTATCTGAAGGCTGCGCTCGGAGAATATACAAAATGATGTAGATAACAAATATGACATTCTGAAAAAGGGCATAAGATAATTAAGCTCGTTGTGATAGTAACGTGTTATCGTACTCGCACATTATGATATATAGTATATAGAGTGCGATATAAATCCATAGACCGGAGAATACATACAGAATGTATAGAAACAACAGGATGGAGAAAATGGCGGAAATAGAGAAGGTAATATTTATGAATATGTGCATGGTATATGATCACGCTGGGCGTGTACTGGCACTCGATAAAGTAGGGAAAAGCTATTCTGGAACGACATTCCCTGGTGGACATGTGGAACCTGGAGAGACATTCACAGAATCGGTGATACGAGAGATATATGAGGAGACCGGGCTGACCATAAGCAATCCAAAGCTCACCGGAATATATCACTGGATGACCGGAGCTGTGAGAAATGTCGGATTTCTGTACAAGACGGATGAGTATCAGGGGAAACTTATATCTTCAGAAGAGGGCAAAGTGTACTGGATATCGGGAGAAGAGTTCCTGCTAAAACCGCTTGCACCAGGAATGGAACAGGTGTGGCAGATGATGCACGATGACAGTGCGTCGGAATGTCTGCAGACACTTACGGAAAATGGCATAGTTTCAAAGATACAATAACAATAAAAGTTTAATGGGATTTATGGGGAAAAGAAAATGTCAATATTTTCAGATATATCAAATCTTTCAAATAAAAAACGTAAATTGGAGGTGCCAGCGCCAGATACAAAATTGCTCGTGAGGGGGATAGTGTTGTTGGCATTGGGACTTCTCGGAGCCTCAGTCTATACAGTTGAGGATATAGATAAGACGCCGGCTCTTGTTTTTCTGTGTATTGGAGCGGCTTTGATCATAGCCGCTATAATTTCTTTGATCTGTTATGGAAAACAGGTGACAGCATTTAAGAAATATACTCCAACATGGGAGAAACACAGAAGTATTTTTGATGATTTCGCCATAGAATTAAATCATTGGTATGATTCTGACATGCGTCCACGCAGTTGTGATGGAGACACATCATATATTCTTCGCCTTCAGAAGGATAGAATGACACGGAAAGGCATTCGTATGATACAGCATACATCACCTGTGAAGAGAGAAACGATGGGAACTACAAGAGTGCCTCGAAAGACATCCTGGTACACAGTTGATCTCATGTATGAGGGTGTTGACAGACATCTGCAATTCCAGAATTCAACCGGCATAATATATGAGCGTGTAACCGAAGATACGATGTACGAGACAGTTGTCCATACTCCAAATGAGCAGGAACTTACACGTATGTCCATGACTTGTCCAAACTGCGGTGCAGTCAGCCCTGTGGCAGCTCTCACGGAAGGCTGCCCTTATTGTCGTACGGTTTTTCGTATCAGTGATCTGTTTCCCCGTGTAACAAATATATTTTTTATTCGGGAGAATGCTTCTACAAAGAATCAGAAGAAGATGGGAAAGGCCACAGGGATAACCATGCTGGTTTTCTTCCTTGCATGTTTTATACCTTCTTTTCTCGACCGGGAAACTCCAATACCGCAGGCTTTGTTAATGTCATTTTTTGTAGCACTTATTATGGGCGGAATATTTGGATATATAATTTCTATTATTATATTTATGACAAAACAGTTCAACAGGGATGGACGAAAGAGAATACCGTTCTGGTCCTATGTGACAACAAAAGGAAAGGTCAAAAGTGCATTTGCACCATATGATCCGTATTTTTCATTTGAGAAGTTTGAGGGACAGATCATATCTCTTATCCGTATGGCGATTATGTCAGACCACCCGGAGAATCTGGCATCATATTGTGGTGGAACATTAAATCCATATTTTCGGGATATTATAGAAATGACATATATGCAGGCTATGACAGTGCAGGATATACATATGGAGGGAAGTCATCTGTGCATGACACTCAGAACATGGTGGATAAATTACAGTGAGAAGAATGGACGCGTCAACAGGTGCGGAGACTGTATAGACGTTACACTTCGGAGAAATGTTGCTTACATGGAACCTCCTGGATTCTCCATTACATCTGTGTATTGCAGGAATTGTGGAGCAAGCTTTGATTCTGTCCGTCAGAGAAACTGCCCATATTGCGGAACCGTATATCACATGGAGAATGAAGGTTTTATAATTGAAAGACTTGAGCTGGTATAAGCAAAGAGTATAGATACAATATAAGCTGAGTATAAAGGAAACGGAGAAACTAACAGGTATAGTATCTTAAAATCTGATTATAACGAGGAAGATAAAAGAAAGAAATAAAAAGAAAATAAGAAGAGAATAAGGAAATACATAATAGGAAAAACACAAAAATAGAAAAAAGAAAAAATATGCTTGACATTGTAAAATGATGGTGGTATCTTATAAAAGCTGTCGCGTGAGACGGTGTCAGAAACATCT
>ERZ827490.2062-NODE-2062-length-22919-cov-2.637159_pt1 | contig 22919 bp, 17 predicted proteins | sample MGYA00519770_ERZ827490 | MGnify/ENA primary metagenome ERZ827490 (study PRJEB31778, sample SAMEA3449324) | human gut metagenome | biome: human gut; feature: human-associated habitat; material: faeces | place: United Kingdom | collected 2010/2012 ...
CGCTAAAAACCTGCCCCCGGCAGGTTTTCTTAACGCTGCGGGGTTCGCCCTTCGTTATGCTCTAGGTAACAATCAAATCCGCATCGCCAGATCATCCGCCGCCCGAATGGCGCCGGTCAGCTTCCCCACGCGCTCCGCGTCCCCGATCTGGTACACGGGCACGCCCCCTTTTTTCAGCGCCTGGTACAGGTCATCGTTGGGCACAGAGCCAACCGCAGTAACGATGGTGTCACAAGGGATGTGGTGGATGGTGTCGGTGTCTGTCTTTTTGTCGTGGACAGACACCACCACTTCCCCGTCCTTGACCTCCAACACCTTCGTTCTAGCATACTGGGTGACGCCCAAGCGGCGCAGGTCTTTCAGCAGGGGCCAGGCGCAGCCGAAGTCAAAGTCAGCGGCGATCTTGTTCCGTGCCACCAGGGTCACGTTCCGGCGGGAGGTGTTCAGGAGGTGGTCAATCTTCTCCTGGGACTCTGCCCGCTGGGTCATCATAAAGAACAGCTTTTCCGGCGACAGGGAGCCTTCCTCGGCTAAGTAAGCCGCAGTCTCACAGCCTACGGTGCCGCCGCCGATGACGACTACGTTGCGGCCTGCGATGACCTTCCTGCCCAAAATGTCCGCCGCCTGGTACACGGGGATGTCACTGGCCACGTCCCACTGCTTGGGGGTGGAGCCGGTGGCCACGATAACGGCATCGAAGCTGGCGGACTGGATGTCTGCCACGGTGGCTTCATGGTTCAGCTCCACCTGGACGCCGTATTTGTTCAGCATGGTCTGGTAGAACAGGGGCAGGTTGCCGAACTCTTTCTTGCCGGGAGGCGCTGCCACCAACTCCAGCTGACCGCCAATGTGGTCGTTTTTCTCCCACAGGGTGACAGCGTGGCCACGCATGGCGGCACGGTAGGCAAACTGGCACCCAGCGGCGCCGCCGCCCAGAACCAGCAGGCGTTTGGGCTGGGCAGCCGGCGTGGTGTCCTCCTGCCCTTCCCGTCCGGCGAAGCTGTTCAGCAGGCACTCCAAAGGTTCATTGTTGAACACATGAGCCAGGCATCCCTGGTTGCAGGCCACACAACGGCGGATTTCATCCAATGCACCGGCGGCAGCCTTATTGGGCCAATCCGGATCGGCTACCAGGGTGCGGCAGACCCCTACCATGTCGCACTGCTCCAGCGCCAAAACCGTCTCCGCTTCCACTGGGTCGTTGTGGCGGTTGGCGGACAGGACGGGGATAGACACGGCGTCCTTCACCGCCTGCGCCAGGTACACGAACCCGCCGCGAGGGACTTCGCCGGGGAGCTGGGGGATGACGGTCTCATGCCACCCGCCGGTGACGTCCAGCAGGTCTACCCCCACCTGTTCCAGCTTCTTACAGAAGCCCACGCAGTCCTCGTTGGTGCAGCCGCCCTTGACAAAGTCGTTGCCAGCCACCCGCACCATCACCGGATAATCCGCCCCTACGGCATCCCGCACCGCCTGCACCAGCTCCACGCCGAAGCGACAGCGGTTTTCAAAGCTGCCGCCGTACTCGTCCGTCCGCAGGTTGGTCACCGGAGAGAGGAATTGGCAGATGAGGTAGCCGGAACCGGCGGTGATCTCCACACCGTCCACTCCGGCCCGTTTGCAGCGGAGAGCGGCAGCAGCGTAGCGCTGCTGCACCAGCTTGATGTCCTCCAGGGTCATGGGACGAGGGGTGGTACCGGTCATCCGAGCGTAGACATCGGAGGCGGAGAGGAGGTTGTCGTCCCCCTCTACAAATTCCTTCCGGCCGTAGCGGCCGGGGGTGAGGAACTGGACGCAGAGCTTGCAGTCATAGGCGTGGACGGCGTCCGCCAGCTCCCGCCAGCCGGGGATGAATCGGTCGTCGTCCATCCGGAGCATATGGGAGTAGCCAATGTAGGGGTCGGCGGCCGTACCGCCGGCGATGATCATGCCCACGCCGCCTTTGGCACGGGCTAGGTAGAAGTCCTTCGTCCGCTGGTTCACGCTGCCGTCCTCGGTGTAGAGCAGGTGCATGGCGGTCATGGCCAGGCGGTTTTTTACGGTCATCTGGTTGATCTGGAAGGGTTGGAACAAACGCTGTAATCTCATATCAAATCCCTCTCTCCTGCACTGGAATGGTCTGTTTTTTCTCTCATTGTGCCGGAATTTGGGCAGTTTGTCAACCTCCCTCACCGGTATCTGGGCGGCTTCACCTGGAACAGGCCGTGCTGGTTGCAATAGGCGTAGATGCGCCCCACCCCGCCCCGAGTGAATCGGCCGGCCGCCTCCTGCTCCGGATACAGCTTGCGCAGCTGCACCCAATCGGAGGTGATGTAGGCTAGGAAGGAGAGGTAGTGGCTCTTGGTCATAGGGTGATCCAGGGTCACATAATAGTCTTGGTCGATGCACTCCACCTTCATCTCATGTCCTGCCTCCGGCTCCTCCACCTCCAAGGGCGGCAGGGTGATGCCGCAGCAGCTAAAGACGCCGGTGCCGGTGGCGTGGATGACGTTGCCGCACAGGGGGCAGACATAGAACTTGGTGCGCAGCATATTCCCCGCCCGATTGTGGTTGGTGACGCACTGGCCGGAGAGCAGCTCCGCCACGGACACGCCCAGGTGCTGCGCCAGCGGCTCCAGCAGGGCGATGTCCGGAAAACCTCGGCCGTTCTCCCACTTGGACACGGTCTTATCGCTGACACAGAGCCGGTCAGCCAGCTGCTTTTGGGTGTAGTGCTTCTTCTCTCGCAGCGTCCGGATGGCGGCGCCGGTGACATATTGGGTCATAGGAATCCCTCCTTTTGGTTTCTGCCCTCAGGATACCAGACCTGGACGGCGGCCGCAACCTACGCTGCGTAGAGCGCAAAAAGACGCTGCACACCAACAAAAAGGAATCGGCCAGCAGCTACACCTGCGGCGATTCCTCATATCTGACAAACGCCCCGCCGGGCGCAATGTCGCTGTGTAATGGTACGTCCGTCAGCTCCTCCGCTGACCGGACAAAGGTCTGCACCAACGTGGATACCGCCGCACAGACTAGGTCATGGTCGGGCGGTCCTGCGCCAGCGTGGCCGGTGATACAGATAATATCTGGGCAAATGACGATGTGAATCAGGGCCTTTCCTCCTGAAAATGGGTATGAAAAAAGCACCCTTTCGGATGCTGCTAATCACTTCACTTGTCTGCAATGTTCATGCCGAACTTGATACAACAAAGAATCGCTGCAATAGCGAGCACAACAAAATACGCTGTGCCCATCTCTAATTTCAATCCGACCATGAAAAGCAAAATACACGTCAGCATATTATCCCTCCTGTTTTTGAGTATAAGAAAACCACCGCTCCGAAGAAGCGTCGTATATCCATTATATGTTTGGTGCTTATTGTAGAAAATATGATTCACGCCGCACAAGAAAGAGCGAACCAAAATTGGTTCGCTCTTTCTGCACGTTATTATAATGTGTATCATTCCCCGATGGAATCGGTCTTGTAGATGAACTTGGTGCTGCACTCCAGGTCAGCAGGGCAGCCGCCGTAGGACTTGTATTCCTTGGCATAGTCCTGCACCGCCTCCAGGCGATCTACGATGTCGCCCAAGTCGCCGTCAGTGAGGCTGGTCAGCTTCTGGATGCCTTCCTCATCGAACTTGGCCATGCCTTCCGCCAGATCCTTGGAGCCGTCCAGCAACTCGCCGATGCCGCTGATGAGCTTGTCGGTACCATCAGACAGTTCGCCGGTGCCGCTTGCCAGCTTGCCGGTGCCTTCGGTCAGGGTGTCGGTGCCTGCCAGCAGCTTACCGGAGCCGTCCGCCAGCTTCTGGGTGCCAGCCACCAGCTTGCCACTCTGCTGACTCAGCATGCTCAGGCCGGCGATCATAGCGTTCAGGTTCTGGCCGTTGTTGCCGGAGATCATAGTGTCTACGCCGCTCTGGATGGCCTTTGCGCCAGCCTCCAGCTTTGCTGCGCCTTCCACCAGCTTCACGGAGCCGTCGGCGATCTTACCGGCGTAGGTGTCGATGAGGGTTGCGCCCCCCTTGATGCTGGTGATACCAGACTGTAAGGTGCTTGTGAGTGCCTGCTTCACGCCCTGCTGATACTGGATGCTGCCCTTGATCTCTTTGATGAGCGCGCCATAGGTTTGCAGCGTTGTGGTGTCTTCCGTAGTCTTCTGCAAATCTTCCAGCTGACCCACTGCGGCGTTCAGCAGCTTGATGGATTCATCCAAGTTAGCTGCTGCGGTGTTCAGCCCGTCAGACAGCTTTGCTGCGCCACTGGTGACCTTTGCGGCACCTTCCTGGATGCCGGCTGCGGCTTCGTAGATGCTCTTGCCGTTGGTGTTCTTCAGGTTATCGGACATCTGCTGTGCGCCTTCCTCGATGGCAGCGGCGCCGGTGTAGATGGTCTGGGTCTTGCTGTCGGCGTTGCCCAGGGCGGACTTGATGCTCTTGGCGCCGTCCAGCAACTGCTGTGCAGAGCTGGGCAGATCCTTGACCTGGGTGGCCAGCTCGTTGGTGCCGTCATCCAAATCCTTTGCGCCGTTGTTCAGGTCTTTGGCACCCTTATCCAAATCCTTTGCCCCCTGGTTCACCTGATCCACGCCATCGGCCAGGTCGCCGCTCTTGTCGTTGAGCTCGCCTACGCCGTCTTCCAGTTTCTTGGTGCCGTCCACCAGCTCTTTGGAGCTGTCGCCCAGCTTTTTTAGGGAGTCCTTCAGGTCGTCAACCGAGTCCACATCGTCCAGATTCAGTTCTTCCAGTGCGCTGTTGGACGCCATGGTGACGGTGGTGAGCAGGGAGAAGTCGGAGACATCCGCTTTGATGGTGACCTTCTGAGGCACATCAATGTCAATCTTCTTGCCGTCGCTGTCGGTCAGATCAGCCAGACCCAAGCTCTCCTCCAGGCCAGGCAGTGCCATGCCCACGACCACGGTCTTGTCGCCGCTGTTGATGACTTTGCCGTTGGTGACTTCCACGTTGGACATCTTATCGTTGTCCACCAGGAGGCCGGAGACCATCAGGAAGGGCTGATAGATGGTCACGTTCTTGCCGTTGACCTTCTTGGTCTTGCCGGTGTTGTTCTTGTAGGTGAATTCCATGGTCAGCTTGCCGGAAGCGCCGTCCAGCTCCTTGGCAGAGACGGTCTTGCCGTTGAGCTTATAGGTGACGGTCACATCCACCGGCAGCTGCTTGTCACTGGTGCCCTGGTAGTAGATGTCGCTGCCCTTGGCGTTCCAAGTCAGCTCATCGCCGCTGCCCTTGGTGAAGTCCTGGTCGCCCTTGACGTTTTTGACGTCCTTTAGGTTGGACTGATCTTTCAAGGTATCGGAACCCTTCTGGTTCTTCAGCCACTCGCTGACGATGACCTTGTTGGCCTTGCCGTTGGCGTCAGCAATGACATAGACGGTTTCTTCCTTGCCAGCGGTGTCGCTGTGCTTCAAAAGCTGCTCTGCCGCAGTGGTCACTGGGTCGGCAGCGGTGGCAGAGCCGTCCGCGCCTTCCGAGCTGGAAGCGCCGGTGCTGCTGCCACAGCCAGTCAGGGTGGTCAGGGTCATACCCACTGCCAAAGCCAGAGATAACATTCTTTTTTTCATCTCAAAGTCCCTCCTTAGACATCCACCGTATTGCGTAAGCCGAGGGTGGTTTTACAGATGAGTTTATCAAGCAGCATATACATACTGGGCATGATAAAGATGACAACAAACATACTGATGATGGCGCCGCGTGCCATGAGCAGGCACAGGGAGCCGATCAAGTCCACATCGGAGTAAAGCCCCACGCCGATGGTGGCGGCGAAGAAGCCCAGAGCGCTGGACATGATGGAGTGGATGGAGGTAGACAAGGCAATCTTGACGGCCTCCTCCTTGGAACAGCCAGCCATACGCTCCTTTTTGTAACGGGTGGTCATCAGGATGGCGTAGTCCACGGTAGCGCCCAACTGGATGGTGCCGATACAGATAGAGGCGATGAAGGGCAGCGTGGTACCGGTGAAGTAGGCCAGAGCCATGTTGATGTAGATGGCCAGCTCGATGACGGCCACCAGGATGACCGGCAGGGAGATGGATTTCAGCACCAGCAGGATGATGACGAAGATGGCCAGGATGGAGACCGCACTGACCACCATGAAGTCGTGGTCGGTGATCTTGATCAGGTCACGAGTACAGGGTGCCTCCCCGATGAGCATCCCCTTTTCGTCGTACTTCTTCAGGATCTGCTCCACCTTGTTGCACTGGGCATTGACCTCATCGGTGGCAACTTCATATTTGGAGCTGAGCATCAGCAGCTGATAGCCGCCGCTCTCCATTTTCTCCCGTGCCGACTGGGGAATCAGCTCATCAGGCACCAGGTCACCGGTGAGGGAGTTCAGACCCAGAGCAAAGTTGATGCCGTCCACGTTCTGAATCTCTTTCAGCATGGCCTTGACCTCCTTCTGGGACAGGTCATCCCGACAGAGGATCATTTCCACGGAGTTCATATCGAATTTTTTGTTCAGCTCCTGGTTGGCCTGCACAGAGGGCAGGTAATCGGGCAAACTGTTGTCCAGCTTATAGTAGACGTTGTAGTTGGCGTTGCCGTACAGAGCCGGGATCCACAGGACGACCATGATGACGGCGAACAGCTTGTAGTGCTTCATGACGAACTCGCTCAAGCCGTCAGTGGGCAGGTGGACGGTCTTGTGAGCGGTCTTCCAGATGGCCTTATCAAAGACCAAGATCAAGGAAGGCAGCACGGTGACACAGCAGATGACGCCCAGCAGGACGCCCTTGGCCATGACCACGCCCATATCCAATCCCAAGGTGAAGCTCATGAAGCACAGGGCGATGAAGCCAGCGATGGTTGTCAGGGAAGAACCGGTCACCGAGGTAATGGTGGCGGCGATGGCGTGAGCCATGGCCTCGTTCTTATCTGCTATGCTCTCCCGCTGTTCCTTGTAACTGCCCCATAGGAAGATGGAGTAGTCCATGGTCACGCCCAGCTGGAGGACAGCCACCAGAGACATGGTGATGAAGGAGATCTCTCCTTTGAACACGTTGGTGCCCAGGTTGTAGATGATAGCCATGCCAATGCTCAGCATGAACAGCACTGGGATAACAAAGGAGTCCATGGTCACCGCCAGGACGATGCAGCAGAGCACCACGGCGATGACAACGTAGGGAACCAATTCCTGGTTGACCAGGTTCTTGGTATCCGTGACGATAGCGGACATACTGGACAGGAAGCACTGCTTCCCGGAGATGCTCCGAATCTCCTCAATGGCATCCATGGTCTCGTCCGCCGAAGTGGTGGTGTCGAAGAAGATGGCCATCAAGGTGGCGTCCCCGTCCTTGGAATTGAACACATCCTTGATCTTATCCGGCAGCACATCCACCGGAACGGACAGGTCGGCAACAGAGTCATACCAGATGACCTGTGCCACATGATCTACGTTTTCAATGTCGGTTTTGAGGTTGGCGACGTCCTTGTACTCCATGCCCTCACAGACAAACAGCGCATAGGCACCTTTCCCAAATTCATCCATCAAGACGTCCTGCCCCTGCATGGTGTCGATGTCCTTGGGCAGGTAGTACAGGATGTCGTAGTTGATACGGGTGTTGAAGTATCCGATCGCTGCCGGAATGAGCAACAGGATACTGACGATGAGAATGAGTATACGCAGTTTGACGATCTTTTCGCCGAATTTCAGCACCGTGATCCCTTCCTTCCATTTTGACCAACGGTCATTTTTCATTGCGTACACAGTTTACTATAGGGCGGGGCAGATTGCAACCGCAAAAATGACCAAAAGTCAGAATTGTTTTCTGTGCCAACTTCACAAAATGACTGAAAGTCATTCTTTTATTCATTTTACCGCTTGTCCTCTCAGAAATTCCAGCGTATACTAGGGATACTAAGTTATCAGGAAAAGGAGTATGGTCCGATATGGAGAATGTATTAGAACAGAAAAAGGCCGCCAAACGCAAGCGCCTGCTGGACGCCGCCTATACGCTCTTCCAGGAAAAAGGGGCCGCCAACACCACCATCAACGACATCGCGAAGGAGGCTCAGGTGGCCAAAGGGACGTTTTACCTCTATTTTCGGGACAAGACAGAGCTTTTGGATGCCCTGGTCATGCAGATCTGCCACAAGGTCTTTCGCAACGCCTGCATCCACCTGGCTCAGGAGGATTCCGCCTGCCTGGCGGATCGGGTGGTCAGCCTGGTGGATTACATTTTAGAATACTTTAAACAAGACCCCCTCACCCTCTCCGTCCTTCGTCGGAATTTCACCTGGCGTCCCGTCCTGGATGCCGAGCTGCACACCAGCGACCCCGTGCTGGAACAACTCCGAGACACCATCCGCAACAGCCCTGCCATGCAGGGACGGACAGAGGCAGAGATCATCAACCTGGTGTACGTCCTCATGGAAATGGTGGGTTCGGTGGCCTACGCCGCCATCATCGAGCACACACCGGATGACATTGACAACATGAAGCCGGTGCTCTACGACATTATCAGGAAAGCAGTCTCGTAAGAATTCAGCCAATTGCAAGCATTTAGCTGAGGTTGCAGCCGTGTGCATGCACTCGCTACGCTCGCACACTTACCCGGCTAATAAGTATTTTTTCCGACGTACACGCCGCCGGAAAAAATGAATTACACTTTATTCCGGCATCCTGCCGGAACTCTGCGAGGCTATTTTAATAAGCGCATAAAAACACCCAGAATCTTCGGATTCTGGGTGTTTTTCGTCTTTATTTGACCCGTTTTGCCACGACTACAAACCGGCCTTCCTCGGTGTGGTAGGCGCAGGTGGACAGGGTGAGCAGCTCCTCCCCGTACTCCGCCTTCACACCGGTGACGTACTGGGAACGCTGGGTGACCTCTTTCACATAGGTGTCAAAGTCTGCCTTGTCCTCAGCCTGGATGAAGTCGTAGTAGTGAAAGTGCTCCGTGTCATCCTCCGGATAGGCTTCCGAGCGGAACACGGACAGCACCTGATACTTTCGGTGCTCGTGGATGGTATCGAAGGTGAAAAAACGGTGCTTCCGGTAGAACTCGTGATCCTCGTAGTCCACCAGGTGTCCAAACATATCGCCGTTCTTCATGTGGTGCCCGTAGATGATGAGGTTGGTGGAGGGCTTATCTGCATCGCAGTGCTCCTCCAAAAACAGGCAGCCAGCAGAGGCGTCCTTCTCATAAAAATCTCGGTGCAGGTAATACTCTCCGTCCCCTTCCCGCTGCATAACCGGATAGTCGATGGGGGTATCTGGGATGCTCAGCCAACCGATCATGTCTGAGTTCTCGGCGTACAGCTTTTCATAGCGCTTCAAGATGCCCTCGGCGTTCAGCTCATAGGAGTCGTCCTCCTCCACCAGCTGCTTCCGCAGGCCGCTGACCGTCTGCTCCTGCTGGTGGGCGGCCAGGTAGTAGGTGGCCAGGTTCCAGCCACTGTAGGCAAAGATGCCGATAAAGAGCAGCAGCAGGATGATGCGCAGGGCTTTTTTCATTCGCCTCCCTCCTTCTCTTGGTCATGCTGGGCGAAAAAGCGTTTCAGCCGCTCTTGATACTCCGCCGTGGCCAGCAGATAACTCTGCATATGCCGAGCGCCTTTCACCAACAGCAGATCCTTTTCCGCCCGACAGGCGTTAAAATTTTTCACCGTTCCCTCTGGCAAAACAAAGCGGTCATCCAAGCCATGGACAAACAGAATGGGCTTGGTGTTGGTCTCCATGGCCTTCAGGGTCGAATACTCCCAGAAGGAGAACCCTGCCTTCCGGCGGGCGATGTGGTCTGCGATCCACAAAAAGGGCTGCCGAGGCAGGTGCCACCAGTCTTTTAACGTCTGCCCGATCTGCTCCTCTGGCGAGACGAAGCCGCAGTCGGCCACGATGCCATGAACTTGCTCTGGCAGGTCAAACCCGCTGGTCATGAGCACTGTGGTCGCACCCAGAGAACCTCCCATCAGGTAGATGGGTCGACCTTTGGGGGTGTTGTCCTGAAGCCATCGCACCCATTCCAGACAATCATACCGCTCCAAGACGCCGAACCCCAGATACTTCCCCTCACTCTCCCCGTGGGCACGCTGTTCCACAAAGAGCAGGCTACACCTCTGCGCCTGCAAGAAGGAGCCGAGCACCACCAGATGTTCCTTCCAGTTGCCCTTCCAGCCATGAAAGAGCACCACGGTGCGCCTGGCGTCAGCGCAGGGCAGCCAGTGTCCCGCTAGGGTCAGACCATCTCGGCTTCGGATGTGAACCGTCTGAAAGGACTGTTCCTCCGCCCACTGTGTCCCCTGCTCCAGCATGGCGCACATGGCCATTACAGTGGGATTGGAGCTAGGCTTTAAGGTTAATTCTGGTTCTGCAAAGTGGAACGCTGTCTCCGTACCAGTACGAAAGAGCAGCAGACAGCTCAGATAGAGTATCATCGCCAGCCCCACGACCACGGCTAACACGATCAGACAGACCTGACCCATGGACATTCACATCCTTTTCTCTTTGTTTCCATGGTTTTATTTTACGATGTTTCCCCCCCTTTTGCAAGTAGAACGAGCCAGACGGATGTCTGGCTCGTTCGCTGTGTGTTGGGTTGAATGGTATATGTGAATGGATGAATGGACTTACTTTTTGATGGTGATAGACTTCACGTTGCTCCAGCCGGAGTAGTAGTTGACCTTGCTGACCGTCTTGTAGGTGCGGACGCGGACGTAGTACTTCTTATTCTTGGTCAGCTTGGTGATGGTCTTGCTGGTGCTCTTGTAGCCCTTGACGGTGACCGTCTTAGCGCTCTTGAACTTAGAAGAAGTGCTGTACTGGATCTGATAGCCGGTGACCTTGGTGTTCTTCTTCCAGTATGCCTTCAGCTTTTTGCCCTTGTAATTCTTCACGCCGGTGAGCTTGACCTTTGCCGGATTGACGGTGACGGTAACCTTCTTGACGGTCTCCTGGTAAGTCTTGGTGGCGCTGGCGGTGACCGTGATGGTGGCCTTGCCCACGAAGTTCTTGGCGATGGTGACCTTGCCCTTCTTATCCACCTTGACATACTTGCTGTCAGACTTGTAGGTCAGCTTGGCGCTCTCTTTGGCCTTGCCGCCCAGCTTGACGGTCTGGGTCTTGGTGGAGGCAGTCTTGGTGACGTTCTTGACGGTGATGGTGTTGCTGGGCTTGGTGATCTCCCAGGTCAGCTTCAGGTCAGCGGTGGAGCCGTCCGCCCAGGTGGTGTTGGTCTTGTCCTTCAGGGTCACGGTCACGGTATATTTGCCCACTTTAGTGGCGGAGGTGGTGCCGGAGACGGTGTAGAAGCCGCTGGCAGGCAGGGTGACAGTCTGCTTTTTGCCGTTGTAGGTCTTGTTGCCCTTCACAGTGGGCTTTGTCACCTGGATGACCTGCTTGGAAACATCGCTCATGTCGAACAGGTCAGCTTTACTTGCCTTGGCACGCTGATAGGCGGCCATGGCCATCATGCCCTGGTAGGTAGACATCCCGTTGTACTCGCCGTTCAGGTTGAAGCCCTTCTCGCCCAGACAGTTTTTCAGCATCCAGGACACGGTGTCCTCCATACCGGTCTGACCGGCGGCGCACTTGGCGATGACCACATAGGCGTTGGTGCAGCAGGGGTCGTAGCTCTTACCGCCATAGTTGCCCTGGTCGTCACGGTTGGATTCGATGTACTTCCAGCCGGCGTCATACATCTTCTTTGCGGTGGCGTTGCTGTCCTTGTAAGGAGCCAGCGCGATCATGGCCATGGCGGTCATGTCCACGTCGTCTGCGTTATATCCGTGGGAGTAGAAGAAGGCACCGGTGTCCTGCTTCTGATACTCGGTCAGATGCTGGATGAGCGCTTCCCGATAGCCGTCAGCGGCGGTGTACTTGCCGCTGTCCAGGGCGATAAGACCCCAGATGAGGTCGGAGGACACATAGTTGTTCCAGTTCTGGTTCTCATACAGCCAAGCGGTCAAGTCCTGCCCACAGAAATCGGTGGCATCCAGCCCCAGGGCGGTCAGGGTCAGGATGACCCGCTCGATGGTGGTGGGGACGGTCTCGCGGCTGAGCTTGCCGCTCTGGATGGCGGTCATCACAGTGGCCACATAGGTCTGGATGTCCGCATCTTTGGTCTTCCAACCCTGTGCGCCGTCCAGGGCACGCAGGCGACCCAGCATGACCCATTCCGCACCAAACTGGCAAGTAGTTTCCTTGTCCGCCGTCTGGTAGCCGTTGACGCAGGTAGCGATGGCGTTGGTGGCCTCCTTGGTCAGGTCGGCGGCGGGAGTCTGGTCTGTTACGGTGACAATGCAGACGGGGGGAACCAGAATATCTTCGCTGCCATAGGCGGAGACCACATAGGTACCAGCCTTGTCAAAGGAGAGGGTGGCATCGCCCTTGTCATCGGTGGCAACGTTCAGCTCGTGGAAAGCGCCCTCGTTGTCCACGGTGACCAGAGCAGCGTTGGCAGCAGGCGCATTGACCACATTCCAGTTGCTGTCATAGCCCTGCCCTTGGAGGTTCAGGGTGAGCGTCTCGCCGGTCTTGACGGAAATGGTGCTCTGGTCAAAATAGCTATACTTATCAGAATAACCATCCGTGTAGACAAACGCAGTCAGATCGTCTCCATCTTTCACTGCCTGTGCGCCGGGGCCAACTGGGATGGCGACATTGTTCTGATAGAAACCGCCCACGCCCTTGGTCTCGCCCCACAGTGTTGTAGCAAAACCAGATGCGTTGATTTCAAACCCAGCTTCGCCCTTTTCATAATAGGCTTTGTGGGCCGCTGCCATGGCCTCGTCGTAGGTGAACTTACCGTCCCCGTTCCGGTCAGTGACCGTCACCGGCACCTGTGCCATAAGGGTATTGTTCTTGCCCACGGCGATGGCGCCCTGGTTTGCGATGGTCACGGTGACCTGGATGGAATCAGCCGCCCATGCGCCGGTGGTAACCAGGGACAGGGCCATGGTCAGCGCCAGCAACAGCGATAACAATCTTTTTTTCATGGTTTTCTTCCTTTCTATTCTTGATCTATGCAGAAAAAGCGCCTGTCCGGAACCGTTTCTCTCCCTGTGACAGGCGCTTGAACTGTTCCGAGTTCCGGTCGAAACAGGATGCCCCCTCCACGTATCTGACTCATCCCGCTCCCATGGCAGGCTTCACAGTGACCGACTCGCCGGGCTTCTCACCCGATTCCGTGTTCCGCTCTCCGGCGGGCGACGGGGCATCTTCTATTCTCTTGTCGCGCTACACATCCTTGCCCATGCCCGAGCAGGTGTAGCTCCACACGATGTTATCTCCCGCCTGCACCACGCAGCTGCTGCACCCGTAGTTGGGCTGTTTGCCGTTGACGCTGTACACCCAGCCGGACTCCCGGCCGCAGTCGAACTCGTACAGGTGGCCGATGCCCTCCACGTAGTAGCTGCCGTAGCCACCGGAGTAGGACACTTCCAACTGGATACCGGCCTTTTTGCAGGTGCGTTTCAGGATGTCGTAGACCGTCTCGCCCTCGGTGAAGGTCACCTTGGTCTTCTTCAAAATCACGCCGCTGGCGGGGACGTACTTCTGTTTGGACTCCTTTACGTTGTCCATATTGTCCAGGAGCGTGTGGCACTCGATGGTCAAGGTGCAGCTGCCGGTGCTGGTGGTGTTTTCCTCCTCCTGGCGCTTTTTGTCCTCTTCCTCCTGCCGTTTGCGCTCCTCCTCTTGCTTTTTCTTCTCTTCTTCCGCCTTGCGCTTGGCCTCCTGGGCTTTCTTTTCCTCAGCAGCCTTTTGCTGAGCCTCTTGCTCCTTCTTGGCCTGTTCCGCAGCCTCTGCGTCCGCCTTAGCTTGGGCTTCCGCCTCCTGCTGCTCGGTCTCTTTTCGGAGCTGTTCTTCCAGCTTTTTCTGGGCTTCCGCCTCGCGACGGGCGATCTCGCCGGTCAGCTGTTCTGGGGGGAAGCACAGGCCCTGGGTGGTCTTGGCCTGCTCCAGGGTGAAGTCGCTGAGCTGCTTCAGGGTCAGCTTTTTCTGCTCCGGCGCGCCCCAGCGCCCTTCCGTCTCTTTCACTGTCAGCCGCTGCCGGGCAGAGACAGGCAAGACGTTCTCATCGCCGCCCAAAAAGCTGGTCGAGCCGGACAGCTGGTCCAGCACAAAGATCTTTTTGCCCACCGACAGGCTCACGGCCCCATCGGTGACCTGGGCGGACTGGTTGCCAACCACGAAGTAGGCCGTGCCCTGGGTCTGGGCGTACAGGTCACCCTGGTTCAGGGTGACCTGGGGTTCTCCGCCGTCCTTTTGTCCCACCAGGAAGGAGGCTTTGTCCCCAAACGTGAGGTTTAATGTCTCATTGGAGACGGTCAGCGTCCCCTTGCCCTGCAAGGTCACGGCGTCCTCTGCTCGGAGGGTCTCCCCCTCTTCCAGCGCGAAGGACAGCCCACCACGCTCTACCAGCGCTTTGCCCGTGATGCGCTTGGCGGTCAGGGACAGGGGTGGGATCTGGACGGTCTCGCCGGAGGAGGTCTCCACCGTCACCGGCGGCGGAGCGAACCAGCCCCGCAGGCTGCCCACCCAATAGACGCCCACGGCGATGCCCGCCGCCACCAACAGGGCGGTCAGGACGCCCAACAGGCGGCGCAGGTTGGTCTTGTTCTGTTTTTTCATCCCATCCCGCCTTTCTCTCGGTTTCGTCGGTCGCGGCGCTCCCGCAGCCACGCCTTGAACGCCAACTCTACCGGCAGCAGGGCGAACAGCACATAGGCCGCGTAGAACACCCCGCTCAGGGGCGTCACCCGGTTCACGATCAGCTCCGGGTCATACCACGCCCGGGTCTGGTTCAGTGCCCAGCCGCACAGGAGGAGCACGATGCCCCAGCCCTCCAGCAGGAGGAGCAGCCGGTCGCCGTGCTTGAGCCAGGTGGCTTGATACGTTGTCCGCCGCCGAAGGGAATAGCCCCGGCAGCGCATGGCTTGGACGGTGCGTTGGAGGCTCTCCAGCCCCCAGGTGGCCACCATGCTCTCCCGGCGGGTCTTCTCCCGCCAGGACTCGGCCATGCCGATGCCCGCCCGTGCCGCTTGGATGCCCTGCCGCTGGCGGCGGAGCTGGGGGAGGAAGCGGAGGAGCACGGTGCCGTACAGGGACAGGTGGGGCAGCACCTTGCCCGTCAAGGTCAGCAGCCGTTCCGCTGGCACCAAGCACAGCAGGCTCTCCCACCATAGCACGATGGCTGTCACCCGCGCCCACAGGGTGGCGCTGTACACCAGCCCCTCCAGGGTCAGCGGGTTGCCGAATAAGTTGTCTAATAATATGGTGTCCCCAAACCGGGCGAACACTGCCCACCAGACACCCACGACCACGCCCAACAGCAGGCTCCACCCCAGCTGTCGGCCCCACTGGTCGCCCAGGGTGGCTTTGCTGACCACCAGGGCAGCGAACAGGGACAAGGCCAGGAAGACCGGCTGTTGGAACCAGGCGGTGAAGACCAGCATGGCGGCGAAATACAGGGTGATGACCCCAGGATGATACCGTTCCATGCCGTTCACTCCATCAGGCCGTACTTGACCTTCACCCGTTCCAGCTTTTCCAGCACCACAGGGCCGATCAGGAACAGGAAGAAGGCGGTGGCGGCAGCGTGGATGACGTTGGCGCTGATGCCGGCCAGGTAGATGGCCAGGGCGGAGTCCACGGTCAGCGGGTCGCTGGTCATGAGGAACAGGCTGCTGGTGTCCAAGATCAGCCCCACCGGCAGCAGGACGCACAGGGCACCGAACAGGGTCAGGGTCATCCGGGTGCGGGGCAGCCGTCCCGGTCGGAAGCAGATCCCAGCCAGCAGACCGGCCACGCCGAAGGCCAGCATCTGCCAGGGGGTCCACGCCCCTTGTCCGAAGAAGAAGTTGCTGACCAGCATGGTCACCGCGCCGCACAAGAACCCCGCCTGACTGCCGAAGGCGATGCCGGTGAGGATGACGATGGCAGCCGCCGGTTTGAAGAAGGGCGCGGCGGCTAAGGCCATGCGACCTACCACGGCCACGGCGCAGAGGACGGCCAACAGCACCAACTCCTGAGCGGTGGCTTTTTTGCGCTCATAGGAGAGGAAGAACGCCCCCAGGGACAGGAGGAGGGCCAGGGTGCTGACCAGGTAGTAGTTGACGATGCCGTTGCGCCAGGTGACCCAGACGATGACCACCGCCATCGCCGCCAGGCACAGGCCGGAGAGCACCTTTTTCCCTTTCATACCATCTCGCTGCATCGGGCAATGACCTCCTCATTTGTCACCGCGTCGGGGAATACCGTCCGGCTCATGCGAGCCGCTGCGGTGGTGTAAAACTGGTTTCCGGCGAAGAACTGCCCCGCTGTCTGCACCGCCGTCACGTCCCCGTCGAAGAACAGGGCGGCATGGGTGGCGAAGCGGGCGCAGAACTCCACGTCGTGGCTGACCATCAGGATGGTGCCGCCCTCCGACTGGAAGCGCAATAACAACTGCGCCAGCTGTTCCTTATAGAAGGCGTCCAGCCCCTTGGTCGGCTCATCCAGCAGCAGGATTTTTGGCTGGAGGAGCAGCACCTTGGCCAGTGCCGCCTTTTGCAGCTCGCCGCCGGACAGGTCATAGGGGTGGCGGGAGAGCAGGTCGGTGATGCCCATGTTTTGGGCGATGGCCTGGGCCTGCGCTGGGGTGCCCAGCTCCAGCAGGTCTTCCTCCACCGTCTTGCCCACGAACAGCTGCTTGGGGTTCTGGGGCAGCAGCGCCAGCCGCTGTTTAAAAAGCTCGCCCTTGCCGTATTTGCCCAGCTTTTTCCCCTGGACTTTCACCCAACCCCGATAGGGCTTGCACAGGCCGCAGATGCTTTTCAAGAGGGTGGATTTCCCGCTGCCGTTGCCGCCGGTGAGGGCGCAGAAGCTGCCCTGGGTGACGGTGAAGGTGACGCCCCGGAGGACGTCGGGAGCATCTTTGTCGTAGCGATACCAGACATCTTTCAGCTCTAAAACTGGCTCATTGTTTTCACTTTCCGGTGTTTTTCGTTCTTTTGCAGGGGGAATATTGCGTCCCTCCGCCCACTGTTCCAGCCACAGCCGTCCCGCGCGGACAGTCATAGGACACGCTGTCCCACCAGTGACCGCGCTGCTGATCTGCACCGGCGCAGGCAGCATAGGCAGCAGGTCGGATTGTTCTGCCATCAGCTGCCGCGCCACTTCCTCCGGGGTACCGTTGGCGTGGAGTCTCCCGTCGGACAGCACCACCACTTGGTCTACGGTGGCGTACAGCTGCTCCAACCGGTGCTCGGACAGGATGACCGTCACGCCAAGCTCCTGGTTGATGCGTCGGAGCATCTGGAAGAACGCCCCGGCGGACACCGGGTCCAGCTGAGCGGTGGGCTCGTCCAGCACCAGCACGTCCGGCTGCATGACCATGACGCCAGCCAGGTTCACCTGCTGTTTTTGTCCGCCGGAGAGGGTGTGGACATCCCGGTGGAACAGCTCCTGCAGGCCGAAGAACTGGGCCATCTCTGCCACCCGCAGGCGGATAGTCTGCTGATCCAGCCCCAGATTTTCCAGCCCGAAGGCCAGCTCATGCCACACCTGGTCGGTGACCAGCTGGCTGTCCGGGTCCTGCATCACGTAGCCGATGCGGGTGCTCTGGTCTCGGAAGGACAGCCCGTCCACCGGCGTGCCGTTGAGCGTCACCTGACCGGTGCGGGTGCCGTGGGGGGTGATGGCTGGTTTCAGCTGCTGTAAGAGGGTGGTCTTGCCGCAGCCGCTCTTGCCGCAGAGGAGGCAGAAAGCACCGGAAGGGACGGTGAGGGTCACGGTTTCGATGGCGTTCCGTTCTCCGCCTGGGTACTGAAAGGTCACCTGTTCAAACTGTATCCTGCCCATGCCCGTTCCTCCTCTCTCCTGCCAGCTTGTTCTGCGTCCGCCGCCGCTTGGTGCGGATGCGTTTTTGGAGCTTTTGCTCCTGCCGTGTATTTTGTGCCTTCAGCCCTGCCATCTCTAAGGCACGGGGCCAAGGACCTAGGATATTTTTGATCTGACCCATGACCTCCGGCGAAAAGTCACTCTTTTGGGGCAGCCGTCCCAAGGCTTGCGCCTTCTGGCGCAGCAGGGCAATGCATTGCTCCTGTCTTTCGTTATAGGCCACTCCGCCACCCCTTTCCACAAAAAAAGCCTGTCTTTCCCGTTCTGAGACAGGCTGACAGGCAACACAAGACGCCGGAACCCACCTTGGGTGTTCCGGTCATGTTTGTGGCTCCATCCAGCTTTCCCCTGAACGTATTTCCAAAAACGCCCGCCCGGTGAGTGATCTGGCTATGGGGGCAGTCCCCCTCACAGTAATGGAAGTTGCGCCGGATGTTCGCCGGCTTCCCTCTGATCCGCAAACATCGCGGAACCTGGACGGGATATTCGATTCTGTTTTCATGATACCAGAGGGATGGGGAGAAGTCAACGCAGAAAAACGACGTGCCGGAGCACGTCGTTTTCTCTCAATCTGTCATATTCAGGTTGTCGAACACTTCCATCTCGGTGTATTTCTGGTTGCCGGACACAATGGTCGCGCTGTCCTCCATATAGAACCATCCCTCCGTGCCGTCTGCCAGCTGCACCTGGACCCAGTGCTTGTTGTCCGTGGACGGAAAGGCCACGACTGCCTGTCCGGGCTGCGCACAGGAGGCTTGGGCGTTCCGGCTGGGGCTATCATAGAGCGTGATGGCTTTTTTCAGAACGACCTGCTGTTCCGGCTGGTCAATGGGGGTATACCAAGCCTGGGGGGCTTTTTCCAGAACATCCCCCTTGAGCTGATACACAAAAGGCGCCTGCCAATTCTGCAAAAGACTCAACCGTCCCGGCGTGGTCACGTTGCCCTTGCCGTCCAGACTGCTGCTGTCCTGATCCGGGAACCCGGGCACCGTGCCCAAGCTGATCAGATGCCCCTTTTCATAGCGCAGATAAGTGGTGGTCAAATCGTAGCTGGGGCCGTAGTCCAGCAGGCCGATCTCCAGCTTGCCGTCCTTGGCGTTCAGATCGGCCAGGAAGTAATGCTCGCTCTCTGGGGTGTACAGCACTACGTTGGGCACGTTCAGGCTGCTCCCCTCTCGGTCGCTCTTTTTCAGGAACTCCTTGCCGTTGATCTTCACGCTGGACAGCACCGTTTCCTTCCACTGGCTCTGTCCGTCCTTCTGCTGAAGCACCTTGGTGGCGATGGTCAGGGTCTCCCGTTTTCCATCCCCGTCCAAGTCCGCTCGCACTGTTTCCCCCATGGGTTCCTGCACCAAATACCCATTCTTCGTTCCGGGCAGCTCCCCCTTCTTCCCCGGTTGGTAGGGCTTGGTCTCCACGGCAGGGGCTGCGCTGCTGTGGGACGGCAGGTTGGATTGGATGGACATACTCTGGCCGCTGCATCCGACACAGCCCAACAGGGTCAGGCCGGCCAGAAATCCAGCCAGGGTTCTTCCGATTCCGTTCATGGTTCTTTCCTCCTTTGGCAGCCATTGTTCGTTTTCATGAATCACTGTAACACAGCCGGAACAGGATTTCCAGTAAAAAATAGTGTCAGAATTGTATCAAACCAGCCAAATGTCCCCTTCCTTTGTTTCCGAATCTTCCAAATCGATCAGAAATGCCTTGACTTTTTCGACGGGATTTGGTATCGTAAGGGCACAGAAAAGGGAGTAGTTGGCGCAGAAATGCGTGTGCGCGGCCGTCAATCTCGATGCTTCCCATGGTGGGCAGAGCATCCGGTGCGCAACCAAGCAGCGAGACTTTTGTTGTATGACATTGCAGCAAAAGGACTCGCTTTTTTTGTTGCAAAATTTCCGTCTGAGAAAGGCAGGATGTAAAATATGGAACTTCTTGTGCAGGTATTGTTATTGATCGTGGGCTTTGTCATGCTGGTCAAAGGCGCAGACTGGTTCGTGGACGGAGCCGCCGGCCTTGCTGACCGGTTCGGAATCCCACAGCTGGTCATCGGTCTGACCATTGTGGCCATGGGCACCAGCGCCCCAGAGGCCGCCGTGAGCATCACCGCCGCCCTGAAGGACAGCGCCGGCATCGCTGTGGGCAACATCGTAGGCAGCAACATCCTCAATGTGCTCATCATCCTGGGTCTCACCGCCTGCGTGGCCACGCTTTCCGTGGCCAAGTCCACCATCCGCATTGAGCTCCCCTATATGATTGCCATTTCCCTGCTGCTGCTCCTCTTTGGCTGGACGGGCAATGAGATCACATTCTGGGAAGGCGTAGGGCTTTGGGCTGCTTTCCTGCTCTATCTGGGCTATCTGTTCCGAATGGCTAAGAAGAACAAGGAGACGCCGCCTGAGGAAGCATCCTCCCGCCCCCTGTGGATGCTGCTGGTGCTGAGCATCATCGGCCTGGTGCTCATCGTCTGGGGCAGTGACGTGACCGTAGACGCCGCCACCGCGCTGGCACGGTATTTTGGCATGAGTGAACGGTTCATTGGCCTGACCATCGTGGCCTTGGGCACCTCTCTGCCTGAGCTGTTCTCCTCGCTCACCGCCGCCCGGAAGGGCAAAGCCGACATCGCCATTGGCAACATCGTGGGCAGCAACATTTTCAATATCCTCTTTGTCCTGGGCACCACCGCCCTCATCACCCCCGTCCCCTTCGCCGCCCGATTCACCGTGGACACCATCGTAGCTGTGCTGGTGGGTGTGCTGCTGCTGGTCTGTGTGGCGCGGAGCAAAAAGCTGACGAAGCCGACAGGCATTCTGATGCTGGCCGCTTATGCAGCTTACTTTATCTATCTGCTCCAAGTATCAAGATTCGCCCAAACACAAGCATTTGGGTGAGTTTACAGGCTGGTGTATGCACTCACTCCGCCGGTAGGTTCTCCACCTGCAAAGCAGATGGAGCCTACGCTGCGGCACCTACCAGCCTGAGCAGTATTTTTTCCGGCATCCTGCCGGAACTCTGTGAGACTTTTATAAGGAGAATCAGCCGTGGCGTTTGCCACGGCTGATTCTCTTTACACAGCATATTTGGCAGCATACTCCTGGAAAATCAGGTTGAACTCGTGGTTCCCATACTTGACTCCCTGCAAATACCGGTGGGCATCGAAGCTGTCGTGTTCCACCTCGATGACCGCCACGGCAATGTTCGAACAGTGGTCAGAAATGCGCTCACAGTTGTTCAAAATGTCAGAGAAGATGAACCCTTTCTCAATGGTACACGCACCCTGCTGAAGGCGCCGGATGTGCTGATCCTTCATCTTGGCAATGAGTTGGTCGATGACCTCCTCCAGCGGCTCCACCCGAGCGGCTAGATCTGTGTCGTTGCGCTCATAGGCCGTTACCGTCATGGTCAAGATCTCATCGATAGCTTGGAGGAGGGTATTCAGCTCCGCCTGTGCCTCTTGGGTGAAGGACAAGCCCTTGTCGTGGATCTCCTTGGCTACCTTGTTCAGGTTTACGGCGTGATCCCCCAATCGTTCAAAGTCCCCAATGGCGTGGAGCATTTTGGAAATCACATGAGAGTCGTTCTGTGAAAGAGCCTGGGCGGAGAGCTTGACCAGATAGGTGCTCAGGCGATCTTCAAAGGCGTCGATCTCCTCCTCCGTTTGCAGCACCAGCAGTTGGTCACTGTCGCTGTAGTGAGAAAATTGCTGCACTGCCAACCGGATGTTCTCCCGCGCCAGCTCCAGCATCTTGCAGGTCTGGCTATTGCATTCCTGGATAGCCACCGAGGGAGTGCTCAGCAGGCGTTCGTCCAAAAAGGGCACAGCATCCAGCTCCTCACCGGGCACTGCGGTGCCCTTTTCCTTGACTACCCACACAGCCAGTTTCAGCAGATATTTGCTGAAGGGCATGAGAACCAGGGTGGTGAGGATGTTGAATACAGAATGGAGCATGGCGATGGTAACGGGAGAGACAGCCCAATCCATAAAGGCAAAGTGGAAAATGGCGTTGGTCAGGGTCAGCCAGATGAGCGTACCCAGGACATTCACCGAGATGTGCATCACCGCCACCCGCTTGGCTTGGGTGTTGGTTCCAATGCTGGAGATCATGGCAGTGACGCAAGTGCCGATGTTCTGCCCCATGATGATGGGGATGGCCATGGCGTAGGAAATGCTGCCGGTGAGAGAGAGTGCCTGGAGCATCCCCACGGAGGCGGCAGAGCTTTGGATGATGCCGGTGACCACGGTGCCGACTGCCAGACCGATAAGCGGCTGGTTGAATTTGGTCATGAGCTGAGCAAAGGCCGGAGAATCGGCCAGGGGACTGACGGCCTCTCCCATCAAATTCATACCAAAAATGAGGACAGCAAAGCCCACCAGCACCGTGCCGATGCTGCGCTTTTTGTCGCTCTTGCAGACCATGGTCATAACAATGCCCACCATGGCAAACAGGGGCGCAAAATTCTCCGGCTTCAGCATCTGCATCCAGACAGCGTCACTCTCAATGCCGGATAGACTCAAGATCCACGAGGTCAAGGTGGTGCCGATGTTGGCGCCGAAGATGATATGGAGGGTCTGTGCGAAATCCATGATGCCGGAGTTGACCAGACCCACCATCATAACAGTGGTGGCGGAGGAGGACTGGATGGCGATGGTGATGACGGCGCCCATAACTAAGCTGATGATGGGGTTTGCGGTCATCTTTTTCAGCAGGAGCTCCAGCTTGCCGCCGGCCATCTTTTCCAAGCTGCCGGACATGACGTTCATACCGAACAGGAAGAAGGCCAGACCGCCGATGAGGGTGATGACAGAGAAGATATTCATGGGGGATGCCACTCCTTTGAGACGATTTTACATACTTTTTACATTCTAATGCGATTTTACATGGTTTAACATTATTTTCGCTGCATCACAGCTTGTTCATTTTACCATTCCTATGTTAAATCAAAAATCGAGTCATGTTAAATCTATGTTAAATCGCTCTTTGTACGCCTTCTCCCAGTCTTTGCGGTCAACCGCACCCTGCTCAGCGCTGAAAAGCGAAAAAAGCGGCGTGTACGCCGCTTTTTTCCGCCAGTGGTTCCGACAAGGAGGAAGCCAGAAC
>ERZ827490.2074-NODE-2074-length-22803-cov-4.657508_pt1 | contig 22803 bp, 33 predicted proteins | sample MGYA00519770_ERZ827490 | MGnify/ENA primary metagenome ERZ827490 (study PRJEB31778, sample SAMEA3449324) | human gut metagenome | biome: human gut; feature: human-associated habitat; material: faeces | place: United Kingdom | collected 2010/2012 ...
AACTAAGATTTTATTTGCTTCTTTAATATAATATTTATAGTTAATGTTTTTAGGGAATTCTTTTATAGCGGTAATATCATTACATAATGTAACTCCAGATGATGTAAGCATATTAGCAAACTTTACTATTTTATTACCTTCTACTTCACATTTATAAAGATAACCACCATTAGTAGATACATAATATCTATTAATATGAGTAATAAACTTATTCATATATTGTACAGTAAACTTTTTATCTACTTTTTGATATGTAATAAATTCATTAATATCTTTACAATTTCTAATAGTTTCTTCTACAGGTATATTATCAGCTAAATTAGCATTAATTGCTTTAGGAATAATCATTGGTTGCATACCTTTACCTAAAGTTACACTATCAATAAATAAACCTTTTTTCTTTAATAATTTAGGATTTTTACTATCTTTATATCCTTCAATAATACCTAAATAATCATTAATAGCAAATTGATAAAATCTTTCAAATCTATCTTCTTCAAGTTCTAGTCTAGTAAGATTTTCCCACCATTTACATACATCCTTAAATTTCTGTTCATCTTTCTTTTTTCTAAGAACAAATAAACCATCAGTATTTGCTTGAATAATCTGACAACCTATTGATATTAACTTTTCAGCTAACATTAATAATAAAAGTTGTCCATTAATTCTAATTCTCATTACTGTCTTAGGAGAATAACACCAAGAAAATTCTGATTGAAGATTACCACTTAATCCATTAATACTTAACTTTAATGTTAAGTTCTTAAGCTTATTACCATTATGTTTAGCTTCAATTCTTTCATCTTTAATTCCTTTATATACTTCAAGAAATTCTTTACCAAGATGAGGAGGATAAAAGCCATATTCAATAATAAGACTTGGATACAATGAGGCAACATCCACATCACTTATAATTTCATCTTCTTTGGCAATAAATATACTAGGTTTATTAACAGAATGAATACCTCCTACTCCAACAGAATACTCAAGATTATCCATAAGAAAATGTTTATTATAACCTTTTCTATCAGGAGAAACAATTTGTTGTTTCATTTCATTAAGTAAATCTTTTAGTATAGGATTATCAAACTTAATAAAAGGAAGAATAATTTCATTTAATGCTATCTTATCACAAGGACTTCTTAAATCTTTTATATCATTCCAAGTTTTATGTGTTTTCTCTAGATATTTAGTTTTAAGAATCTCCATACCTAGATTAACACCATCTTTATTTAAAGCTTTAATTCCATATTCTTCCTCAATATTAAGTCTTAATTTAATATCATTTTCACATTTATAAAGTAATTCCTCAGTTGAATTAACGTCATTAATATTATATTGTATCATCTTTGGAATATTCTCTTCTGGTATAGGAGCCTCAAAATCACCATCATATTCTTGTACATTAGAATATTTCATAGTAACTTGCATTTCTTTCAAACCAACTCTAAGTTTCTGTGAAAATAACATTGTAAGCAAATCTAATGTTTCAAAGTTATTAGCATATTTCCATCTTTTCCATTTCTCTAAATCACCTTTGATAATAGTTTGACTTAATTGAAATAAGTTATATTCTATATCTAACCTAGTACTCTTTTTTAATGTTTCTTTATATTCAATTATAAAATTAACTATTGGATTATCATAATGAATATTATTATATCCACAAAACATATATCTTTTATCAAGAAAAAGAGGCACTAAATCAACTAAATTATTCTTTCTATTAGATAACTCAAAAAATTGAAATTCTTTTGTTTCAGTATTTTTAATAGTCAAACTAAAACAGTTAGGAAATATTTCTATATCATATACTTGAACTATTAAATCCTTAATTATCATCTTTTAAATTCTAATTTATTAAAATCTAATATATATTTATATGTATTAAAGAAATTAGAACCTAATAAACCATGTACTATTACACCATTATTCTGCTTAAGCCAATTAAATGTATGTTTAATTGTACTACTACAAACAAATGTTTCTTCAAATTTCTTATTATTATAATAAAGACCTAAAACACCCATTTTATCTGTAGAACATTTACCATTAGCTCCCCATACTTCAAAGTTTTTTCCAATATAGGAAACATTTAATTTATATTTATCTATAATATCAGCATCAAGCATAGATTGTATACATCCTGTATCTAATATAAAGTTTAATTTCTTTTCTCCAATATAGAATGTTATTATTGGTAAATCACATAATTCCATTGATTGTTTAAAAGACATTACATCTTTACCTTTAGCATAGGCAGCATACATAATGTATGCTCCCATAACTGCTAAAAGAACAATAATACTAAGACCAATATAAATCATTAGTTTGTACTACCAATACCCCCTCTATTATTATTATTAAGATTATCTACCTTAATAAGCTTTACACCATTACTAAATAACCATTTAAGCTTAGTTAAAATACTTGCATTCATCTTAGGCATAATCCTAAATTGACAAATTCTAGTACCCTTTGGAATTTCTATAGCTTTAAATGCTTTAGCAATATATTTCCATTCATCATCATTTCCCTTATAGGACTCATCAATAATTCCTTGAGAATTAACAAGTTCAATATTCCACTTATTAGGTGTAGAACTTCTAGGAAGTACATAAGCTTCAAATCCTTTAGGAAGTTCCATAGCAATACCTAGAGGAAGATATTTAATCTTTCTAGATTGTACTTCTGAACCTGTAAATCTTACATCTTCTGCAAGTTTTAAATCAATCCAATCACCCTGTTCAATGATTTCTGGCATACAACCATTAGTAATCTCTTTAACTTTAATCTTTAATTTCATTCTTTTTTAATTTAAAATGTTAAACTATTTTTGTAATTTATAAGTTATATCAGTAAAGACAGTTTCATAATCTGTAAACTCTCCTTCTGTTCTTACTTCTTTAAGACTATATAATCTCTGATTAGTAGTCTTTGAATCTAAACCTCCTAAATTAGATATATAGGAACCTACTTTAAGATAATCTAAAAAATTGAGAAAATATCCATAATCTTTTATTATATTAATAATATCTGTACCTACATACATAGCAGTTTTAAGATTATTCTTAGACATCTTAATATAAGACCATAACATAGGTATATTTTCAGCATTACCCATAAAACATATACAAGTAATACCTTTATTACTATTAATAAGTCTATTTAATTCTTCTATATCTAATTCTTTACCTTCATCTTTCCAAAGATTTTTCTGATTACAGTCTTTACAATGAACTTTACATCCAGATATAGCAATACATAAAGTGATTTCATCAGGAATTTCTTGAAATGTTACTTTTGCATATTGATATTTCATTTTTTTCATACCATTTAGGATTTAATTGCTCAAATCCATATTTAACTAATTCTCTAAAATAATCCCAACTAACTAATTGTAGAGGTCTATCTCCTATAAATTCAAGATTATAACATTCTTCTTGATAATCATATCTAAAAGTAGCTAATACTATACATAATTCTTTACTTTTAAATAAATCCTTATGTATTCTACAACCAGTATTCTTAGGATAACAATAAAATTCATGATATTCATTTTCCTTACCATAATAAAGATTAGGATACCATTTAACTATATCATAAGATACAAAAGGAGGCTTGTTACCTACATAACTAGCCTCCCTAAATTCTAATACATCTATTCTTTTAGATTGTATCATGATTAATTATTTTATTTATAGTAGCATAAGGTTGATTTCCTACAAGCCTATTATATTCTTGGTCTTCATTTAAAAAGATTAAAGTAGGAATACTTCTTATGCTATATTTTCTTATTAAATCCTGATTATTGTCTTCCTCAATATCAATACTCTTCATATCTGTTTTATATTCTTTAGTAATTCTTTCTAAAGTAGCAGATAAAGCTTTACATTGAGGACAACTATCAGATTCAAATTTTAATATCTTAATCATTGTTTACACATTAATATTTTTATTATATACTCTAGTTCCTGCTTCTATTTGTCTGTCCATACTAAATAGTTTAATAGGTCTTAAATACCCAATTATCCTTGTATATTGAGATATATTTTTACTATGACATTTAGGACATTTTACTATAGGATGTTTAGTAATATAACCACAATCTTCACATTTACTATTAGGTATATTAAAAGTAAAGTATGAAGTACCTTCTTTAATAGCATAATCTATCAATTTTAGATATTGTTCTTTACTTAAATGCTCTTCTAAATTAATATGGCAAGCAGAACCTCCATCTGTATATTGATAAGTAGAATTTCCATGTAAATACATCTTATCTAATACACTTATATTAGTATCATTCTGTAAGAAGAAATAAGAATTATATAGATTTCTATTAGAAGGAACCCAATATCCATCTTTTTTATCCCAATTATAATTTTTACTAGCAAGAGACTCTGCTGGAACTACTTCACTATTAAATAAGAATGGTCTTTTCTTATCATTAATTGAATGCTTAGTATTTTGCTCTTTTATAGTAGAAAGAATAAGTTGAAGGAATTTAATATACTCTTCATTATTGTTTACTTTAAGACCTAAGAACTCAGCAGCTTCATTAAGACCATTAATTCCTATAGTAGAATAGAGTTTCTTAATATGAATATAACCAGCATTACAACAAGTAAACATTCCTGCATCTTCCCAATCATACAATATTGTTTTATATGCAATATGATACTTATATACTCTCTCAAGAATTTTTGATAGGTATTCTGATAAAGACTTATGGTAGGTTAAAGGGAATTGGTTACCTATATTCAGTGATTTATACCAATCCTGTATAATTCTATTGATATTAAGAGTGATAACATTACAAGAACCTGTCATAATACCTGTTAATCCTGATGTAGGACTAAATGTATTTTTATCTACTTGATTTCTTAACCTACAACAAGAAGCTAAACTATCAGCACTATCACTAATATATGTAAAGAAACTATGTCCTTCAGCATACATTTCTGCACATAAATCCTTATATTTTTTATAAATAATATCTTTTTTATCATGTACCATTGCAAATGTTTCTACAGGAAAAGCTACTATTGCTTTCATTCTAAGTTTATTAAACCATTTCATAAACAATCTTTGCAAAGTATCTACTGCTTTCCATTCTGGTTTAGTACCATCAGGATAATAGAATTCTCCAAACATTGCTTCAAAATAAGTTTTATCAAAATATGAAATATTTGTAAATGGGCTTTGGTATGACCTATTACCAGCAGGTTGATTAATACCCCATACAAATTGACTAAAGGCTTTATAGATTCTATCTCTTATTGTTCTTTGAATTTTAATATAAGGACTAGTAGCACATAAATCTAGTTTATCATACCATTTATCTCCAAATTCCATAATAGTATAATAATTTAAAGCTATAAAATAAGAACCTACTGCTACTGCACCCTTACATTGAGAGGATAATGTAAATATAAGATTAGTTAATTGACCACTAAATGACTCTAAATCATTAGGTGGAGTAGGGGTTACTCCATCAATATTACCTACACCTTCTAACATTAAAGGATAGAGACTTACTGCCATACAATAGAACTTAGGTACAGGAGTACTTGCTTCATCATTAGTATAAATAATATGATTATTTAAATCTTTTTCATACTGCTTTGCTAATTCAGGAAACAACTCATTAAGTTTATCCTTCATTCTTTGTCTTTGAATAAGTCTATTTTCATCTTTATATACTTCTGACTCAAGAGATGCTACATTTTTAATAGCAGTATTAGCATTAGGGTCTGTATTACTAGAAGTTGCTGCATTTTCCTGATTATTCTTATATTCTTCCATATATTGTAATCTCTTAATTCTAGTTCTAGCCTCTTTATGTTTTTCTCTATAAAGAATATAAGATTTAGCAATATTAGGATAATTACCCATAAGATAATATTCTACTATATCTTGAATCCTTTCAGTGTTAATATTATCAGTAGTAAAGGAATTAGCAAATTCTTTAAATTCATTCTCATTAAATTTGTCTTCTTCCTTACAGGACTCAAAAGCCTTCCTAATAGCATTTACTATTTTATTTGAATCCCATTTAACTTTACTACCATCTCTTTTTATTACATATGTCATATATTATTTTAATTAAACATTATTCTATTTTATTTATCCATTATTCTATTTTATTTATCCAAGTTTTCAAATCATTTGAACTTTCAATATTTATTCCCATAGGAACTGTGGCTCCTGTAGAGAGATAATACCAAAGTTCTTTACCTACTTCCCAAGGTGCTTCAAGTTTAATTTGATTATTTTTACCAAGATATAATGTACCTTCTACAAAAGTAAAATCACAATCCCATACAAGTGGAATCATATTAGACTTAGAAATTACTATATCTTTATAAGGTAAAATTGTGAAGTCTTTAAAGTATTCATCTTTTTCAATATTAAGTTTAAGAATTCTTGCATATAATCTACATTGATATGCATAATTCCACTCTATAAATGACTTATAGAAATTATATGTAGGTTTATATGATGTCTTTACATCTATAGGTTGAATAGTTTTATTCTTATAATCTACTCTAAGAATATCAAACATACATCTATAAGGAACACCATCTATTTCTGCTTTAAACTTTAATTGATAAAGATTTTCACAATCATCAAAAGGATTATTCTTCTTAAAATATAATGCAGTTTGAGAACTTTCAATAAGAGCATTAGCCATCTGATGTGCTATATCATTAAGCTTTGTACTTATTAAGATTTTATCTTTAGCTAAGTACAATAAATTATAGTAATCAGATGCTTTTTCCTTAATTACTCTTGCTCTAGTTTCTGGTTTCCAATTTAACTGAAATCCATTAATATTTGTAGAATCTATAATAAGATTATCTGGTATCTTATATAATGAATTATAAGTACTTGAATAACTATTAAATAAAGATTTTACAATAGTTTCTATTTTATCAGTAATAGGAGAAAATTCTGCTACTAAATACCTTCTTTTATATTCTTCAGGAGGGTCAGTAGTTAAACAATCTACTAAAGAACCTAACAATAAAGAAGGACTTTCAACCTTATCAAATAATGTATCTAAATGTTCAAATCCTTCTCTTTTAAATTTAGATATAGTAGAATAACTAAGAGCTTTATCAGCTCTATAAGTAGGCTCATCTACTAACCAAGATATATCTTTAAGACTTTTCAGCATATTCTTTAAATATTTCTATAGCTTGTAAAAGCTGTTTTTTACTATAAACCTCAAAATAAATACTCTTTTGTCCTGTAGCAGTAAGAATATTATCAAGGTATTTCCTAAATAGTTTTCTTTTATATGGAAAAACTTCATTTGAGAATCCCTTACATTCTATCCATATATCTATATCTTTATATTTAAGATATATGTCAGGTAAATATGTAATAGGTTGTATAAGTCCATCACATAATCTAAGTAATTTAGGTGAAGGTTTACCTAACTCTTTTACTCTCTTTTCATGTTGAGAATCTGTTTCCTTATCATAAAAAGGAGTAATAGGTTTAAATGAAGGAAATACTACATGTTTCTTAGGTTCATATAGAGGATTAAAACCTGCCTCAATTAATGTATTGAAACAGGTTTTCTCCAATATACTTTTAAAGGTAATATTACCTTGTTTATTTACAGTAGCATTCCTAATTTTCTTATTGACATTTACCATTAATAATACCAGTTAAAATATTAAGAAACTCTTTAAATTCTTCTTTATTATTAAGATTAATTATCTTAACATTAGATTCTTTTGGTATAGGACATCTTTTACCATTAAATTCTTTTGGTATAGGACATCTTTTACCATGTGTTCTATATATACTCTTCTGTACAGGAGTAACTTCCTTAGCTTCAATAGAATTTCTATTAAGTAAATCTTCAATAGTAGCTTCATCTACAATACTATTACACTTAAATTGCTTACCATTACTACAGGTAATAATCTGTGTAATCTTATCATCTAATTTAACTTCTTGATTAGTACCTTTAAAATAATACTTTTTCATCTTTTAAATTTTATTTTATTGTTTAAATGATTATTTATTTCATCCCACATATTATATATTAGTTTAGATATAAAAGGTCTCCATAGTCCTAAATAAGAACTATAGAGACCTGCTTTACATGTTAATACACAATTCAACATTAATACTTCTTGCTCCTCTCAATTTTTAAAACTGGGGTCAAAGATACTACTATTTTGTGGAATTTCATAATTGATAACTGATTCTTTTATAACTTGTAAGGATGGTGATAAATCTTTATCAAGTGTTTTTATATTGTTACCAAAAGCAATTCCAGTAGCCTTACCTAATTGTGGATAAGGACTTAAACCTAATATAACTACCTTTAATTCAGATAATTTACAAGCTTTAAAGCAATATAATTAGGACACAAATTAACAGTATTGCTAGAATTAAGTGTATTAATTATCTCATATAATACTTTCTTATCTATTACTTTTAACCAATCTTCAAAATATTCTTTTAAATACATAATTTATCTATATTATCTACAAGAAGTTGTTGTATTTCCTCATTAACATTAATATTGGTAGGAGCCTTGACATGTCTTATAAACTTATCAATATCATTGTTAATGATAACTGTCATAGTAGTAAAATCACTTACTATAGAAAAATATCTAGAGATAGTACTACAATATTCAATAAGATACTTTTGAATACCTTTACATATAACATTGTCACTATTGAAAACTTTAGGACTTACTCTAAGTATAAACTCTGTGGTAGCTGATGATTTTCTAGGAGGTCTAATAGTAGATAATACTAATGGTTCTAAATTACTATTAAGTATTAAACCTCTCATTCCATAATAAAGATTACCATCTTTATCTCTAACTTTATTTAATTCTCCTGCTTCTCTAATTAAACTTAACTCTTTTAAAAGAGGACCAAAAGTTTTTCTTTCATTTATACTAATAGAAGAAGGAGTAAATAGTGGAATTATTTCTCTCGAAGATAAAGAATTATAAATAGGAATCTCTGTAACCTCATCATTAAATATATGATTTGTCATATATAGAGAGAATTGATTATTCTCTGTTCCTAATAAAGGTATACCTGTTGAACGGAGAGAGGCTGATGTAATACCAAGAAAGATATTTATATTATTTTTAATATTTTCACTTATCATTAATCTTCTTCTTTTAAGTACATCATATTACAATCATATTCTATAAAGAAAGGTAATTGCTTTATCATAGGAACAATTTCATTAGCACAGAAATTAACTACATTATTTACAATAAAAGAAGCTATCATACATGCCATAAAAGTAGTTTGTTTTAAACTACATATAGTTTCATCTGCTTCTTCATCAGAAAATAAGAATTCTTTTTCATATCTATCCTGATTATATGTATCTGTACCTACAATAGTGAATATTTGTAAAGTATCAAATGATAATCTGGCATCAATATATAGACATTTAGATTTATCTTTCTGCAATTCTACATGTTTTTTCCAGTTATTAAAGAATACCTTTCTAGCTTCCATATTATCAAAGCCACAAATCATAATATCAGAAGTAAAACTATTACTAGTATATAATTCTCGCATAGCAAACACATCAGTATATTTACTATAATAGTTAACAGTTTCTGCTATGGCATCCACTTTATATTTATCTATATCCTTGATACCAAACATTTGTCCAGCAAGATTAACTTCTTCAACTTTATCATTATCAAAGATATAAATACCTTTAGGGTGTATTCTAGCTAATTGAAATATAGTATTTGAAGAAATACCCCCTGCACCTCCTACAATAATGACTTTCTCTTTAATCTTATTAAACCATTCTGCTCCTGAAAATCTAGCAGTTTCATCATGATAATCTTCACTTATAGGAGGAATTTCCTGATGTTGGTTTTCAATAACTTCATTCAAAAAAGCTTCATCTTCTTCTGATAATATAGATTCTGATTCTTCTTCTACTACTTCTTCAGGTTCTAATATTGATGTTGTTTCTCTTTCTGTTGTCTCTAAAGGAGCAATAGTAACTTCTGGAACATTAACTTGTTCCATATTAACCTCAAAAGGTAGAGTTATAGTTGATTCTTCATTCATAATTTTAAATAATAAAACGTTCTACTTCATCCTCTATAACTTCAATAAAGGAATTAGTTTTAAATGTATGTAATTTCTGTAATACACCATAAGCACATATAGCCATTTGTGAATCTTCAAGATAACCTTCTTCTGCTAAATTATCATCAAAGGCTTCTGTTACAAGAAATTCTACAAAATAACCAATAAAAGCTCTATAATTCGCTAAACCTTTTTGTCCTTCTCCAAATCTCTTAGAAAATACTGTAGGCATTTTTTGAACCCATTCATTGAGGTCTTTTGGAGTAAATATAGGACTACCTATAAGTAATTGTTTAACAATATTATTTAAGTCTGTTTCATTAAATTTATACTTATTATAATCAATAGATTCATCTGTATCTACTCCTGCTTGAATAGCAGTATTAGCCTTAGAGAAAGGTATATTTGTTTCCTTATATAAAGGTGTTGCCTTTAAAGTAGAGTCAACAATAAGATTAGCACGAGGTTCTCTACTAATATTTGTAATTTTAGTCTTATCCTTACTAATTTCTTCAATTCTATTAAATAGGTCTGTATAACCAATATTTACAGTAGGCTTTTCAATATTCAAGAAGAAATATTCTATTTCATAAGATTCTATAGCATCATATTCATCATTACCTATATTAATAGTTTCTTCACCAAAGAACTCATATTCAAGTACTTCTGTTACATGAGGAATATGTTTAACTTTTCTTGTAATTGCTGCAGTATATTGACCAGCATTATTAACAATCAAAGATAAGAAATTATTCATATCAGAACCTTCTTCTTGAAGAGTTCCAAGGTCAGTTCCACTAAAAAATGTTGACATCTGGTCATGTGAATGCATTAAACCTTGCTGACATTCTAATAAGTCATGTTCTATCATATAATTACAGATTTCTGCACTCTTATTAAACTCAGTATAAGTAGCAGAACCATAATCCATAAGACAGAAATCTTTAGCAGTTAATACTAAAGAATTATCTTCAAATCTACCAGTATAATCATAGAATAATACTCCACTATATTCATTATTAGGAAATCTAGCACACAAGAATCTAATCTTTTCTTCTAGTTCTGGAGTAATAATTAACTTATATGTATTATCTTGTTTCTTTAATATATTCTTGTCCATAATTGTAATTTATAAATTCTAATATATTTCGTATTGCTACATTAATATATTTTACATTAAGAATATATACAGGTTCAATAGTAGTATCAGTATCTATAATCTTCATTTTAACAGGTATATTCTTAAATGTAAATAAGACATCAGTACTAGGACTACAAAAACTGTGTCTATTACTATCTTCTTCAGTAAAACATCCTTTATAAAAGACTGCTTTTATAAGAATTTTATCTCTTATTAATTCATTTAAATTTGTAGAAAGTTCTTTATTATTAAATCTTTTATTATAAATTGTTATAAACTCATTGCTTATTAATCTAATTAAAGAAGCATCATTAGCAGCAAAGCTATAAGTATTATTTACATATTTAAAAGTAAATACTTTTCTATTTATAAGATTACGTATGGCTTCTTTTATAATAAATGAAATTTCTGAAGAGACTGTATAACGAGTATCTGAAAAAATTATTTCTTTATTACTATTATTTCTACCAATATTTTCCATTCTGTAATAAGGAACTCCTGCTATAGATTCTACTGTAACATATCTAGCTAATTCCACACAGAATAATTTCCATATATTTTCATTATTTTCTTCTTTAAGAATATTATAAGTGGTTCTAATAGGACCATTTCCTAAACAAGGTCTCTGAAAATAAGCTTTACCACAACTTAAAGAACCTGAAGGTAAATGGGAATGTGTATAATGACTTTCATATAAAACTTTAGTGAAAGTAGTAACAATCATTTCAAATCTTTTAGCTTGTTTTCCTGTATAATCAAGTGGTACTTTAACATATAAATCATGAATATCTACACTATTATCTTTTTCATTAGTAATAGTTACCTTGGGAAAATGAACTAATATAATATATGAAAATTCACATAATGGAAGTAAAGGAAGATTTAAAGTATCTTTCAAGTTTTTATCTTCTGCTATTAAAGTTTCTACAGTATCTTTAAAATCTTTATCTATTTGAAAGTCTACTTTAGTTTCACCAAAGAAACTTTTAAATATTTCATATACTTTAAGAGCTTCTTCTGTAGGAGTATAATACTTATTTCTTATTTGTTCTTTTATGTCCATAAGTAATAAAAAAGAAGGGAGCAAATATATTACTATACTTACTCCCTATTAGATTTTTTATAAATTACATATCTTTAAACATATCATCAAGTTCATTTGATGAATATGGAGAATCTGATTCCTCTTCCTTTGAAACATTTGAAGTGACATTATCAATAATAGCAATATTATCAATATTAATATCATCAGAATAATCCATACCTGCATTCTCCATTTCTTCCAAAAGACTTTTAATAACTTTCTTAAGTTCTGCTTTAGTAACATAGTCATCAGCCTTCATTACAGGCTTACTAGGAGCTTCCTTCTTTGTAGGAGCTGCTTCTTTGTTAAGAATCTTCTCAAGGTCTTCTGTCTTACAGTTAGTATAATTCTTACCATAAGTCTTCTTAACTACTTCTGTAAGATTCTTAACTTTAATCTCCTCAATAATAGCCTTTCTATCAAGCTTTGCTCCACTTCTAATCTTCTTTGAAGCATTAGTAATCATAAATACCAAGTTATTGGTAGTAGTTCCCTTATAAGGAACATCATGTGGAAGAATAGCAGCATCATTCTTCAATTCAATCTTAGTAAGACCCTCAAAGAATGTACAATCAGTATAATCAATACCTGCCTTAGTAAGGTCTGCTTTGAGTTCTGCCAATGTTGTTGCTGAACTTTCAATAACTTGTGTCTTGTGAGTCTTTGTAGGAATCACTGTAATCTTTCTTTTTTCCATTTTTCTTTAAATTTTAATATATTAAACTTTAATTATTTGTGTTATTTCAAAAAGGTAAATCATCATCCATATCTGGTGTTTTAGTCTTATTAAAAGCATTATTAAATTCTTCAATAAGTCTTTTTTTACCAAAATAATGATATATATCTGAATAATCTTTTGCCTTATCAATTAAAGGACAATGAATTATCTCAAAACCTGTTTTTAATCTAAGATTATAGGCATCTATTTCACCTGCTGAATCTCCATCAAATGCTATATAAATATGATTATATCTTTTTTGTAAACAATTAATTGCAGAATCACTTAACTCTGTATTTTCTGATTGAACATATATACAGGGTATATTAACATTAGACCATAGACAGATACTATCTTTCAATGATGAACATATAAGCAATGTATCTCCTGTCTCTGGAATTTTAGACCACAAACCAATAACACTTTTGTCATTAGAAGATGTCCATTTATAACCATTTTTATTATAGGGTTGATAAATTTTCTTAGTGATATTTCCTTCTTTTCTTTCAATATAACAATATGCTAGTTTATCACAAGCAAATACATATCTTTTATTGTCTTTATATATAATTTTATGACTAATAGGATATACTTCAACATACTTTAATAGATTTATATTACATCCATAAGATTCCCAATACTCAACATCATAATTTCTCCATTCTCTAGTTTTAACCTCTAGTCTGATTTGACTACTACTTATTGTAGCTGAGTTATGTTTAATTTGAGATTTAGAGATATTAATCTGCTTAGTATTAATATTCATATCTTTACTTATTTTATCTACTAGTTTTATAAAACTAATATTGTAGATTTGCATAAGTAAATCAAATAAAGACCCTTGTTCTCCTGTTGCAAAGTCTTTATAATGTATATGTATACCATCACTTGAATATAATCCAAATGAAGGTCTAGAATCATTCCTTAAAGGGCTATTCATTCTAAAAGGAACTTGTGTAATACCAAAGTAGAAATTAAGTATTTGACCCTCATCTACTTTGTTTAATATATCTTTTAAAGTTATTGAAGTATATCCGTTGCTAATCATATTATTAGTATATTAAGCATTTGCCCAAGGGTTATTTGTTGATGCTGCAAAAGGAAGTTTCTTATCTTCAGCACTAAAATTAGTCTCTGATACAGTATACTCATGAAGAGATTTAAAATCAAATTCTGTAGTAGCAAGACTACCATTATTCTTTCTATTCTGAATATCTGCTTCAAGCTTAGATGTAGAATTACTACTATTCTTCATAGTAAAGTGAGTATAAACACTAGAATATTGCTTACCATCATCAGTAGTTCTTACACCAATAGCAACCTTAACTTTATTATTAGGCTGCAAAGTAATACAATCTTTAAGTTCAGACATATTACCCTTGAAATAATCTGTAATGTAGTCAAGTCTACATTCTGCATCCTGTGGATTATCAATCATAACCCAAGAACCATTAACATACTTCTGACAAGAAGGAATATTCAAATAGTTCTGCAAGAACATAGTAAGAGCTTCTTCACCTCTAAAAGCTGGTCTATAATTATTACTAATACTAAAAGGTTTAACTTCACCTGTTTCTTTATCAATATATGTAGGAATAGTTTTATTCTTAACATTATCCTGTGTAGCCCAAGCAGTTCTACCATAAGAATCAATTACCTGACACTTAGTGTTATCCTTATTAGTAAAGATATTATTCTGAATAGAGAATCTAGCCTGGAAGAACTCCTCAATACCATTATTAGTTTCTGGGTCAGACTTCAAAATAAATGTAGGATAAGCCATCTGAATTTCATTCCCATCATTATCCTTCATAACCCCATAATACTCAGGGTCATTAGTAATATCTCTACCATAGAGATTACTAAGTTCTTCCTTAGAAGGATTAAAGGCTACTACTTTACATCCTGCAATACCAATATACTTCTTATATTCAGTAGCTTCTGTAGACTCCTGAATTTTACCAAATGCCATTAAACTAATTGTTGTATTCATTTCTTTTATTTTATTTAATTGTTAATAATTAATCATTATCATTATCATTTATATCATTTAGGAATACTTCTTCCTCAAATTTCAAATCATTTTCATCAGTACCTGTAGTATCAATATTTGTAGCAGTTCCATCTGATTCTACTTCTTCTGTTGGCTCCTGTACAGGAGTAATAAAAGTAAGTACTCTTTTCTTCTGCTGATATTTACCTTCCTTATCCATCTTAGGTGTACCATCCTCATTAAACTGAGGAATCTGCTCATCCTTAATAAGCTGCTTTGAAATAAAACCACCAGTAAGCATCTTAACACCTGCTTCATTAGCATCAATAATAGCTAACTGTTCATCAAGCTCTGCCTGAATTTTATTAATGTGCTTTTTCAAAGTCTCAATTCTACTATAAATACTAGAATTTGCCTTATAAATGTTCTTAATCTGAGAAATTTGACGTGATGTCAACTTTGTTAAATCTTTCATTTTTACTTTTATTTTTAATATATTAATAATATGTTTTCTTCTGTGTTTCTATTAAATATAGAATTAAGGTTTTCTTGTTTAGTTAATGTATGTATTGCATACTTACACATATAATATTTAAGAGCTATCTTTATATACTTACTATACATTTCATAAGGTAATGAAGTTATAGTTTTAACAAATATATCTACATATTTTCTTTCTTTACCTTTTTCAATACAATAACTATCTAATAATAAGATAATATCTTGTAAAGCAATATGTCCAGATATTAATATAAAAGTAGCAATACTAACTGTTTTATTTCTATCCATATACCTCTTTAATTTTATCCATTACAATAGATAAATCATTAGGAATTTCATCAGGTAAGTCATCAAGTACTCCTAAACTATCTTTAGCAGGATATTCTCCATCAAACTCTTTAATAAAATGCTTGATAGGTTTCTTATTTTCTGCATCATAACCTACTTTACCAAAGAGAATAATGTCAAACTTTCCTTCAGGTGTGATATAATCATCTACCATCTTACCTGTAGTTTTAAACTTATAGGAAATAGAATCACCATTTTTATCTTTATACTCTTCATAATGGGCACAACAGATAATATTCTTATTCTCAGGGCATCCTTTAAATGAATCAAAGATAAGACCCATTCCATAGCCTATTTGCTTTGGTGTATCCCATCCTCCCTTCATTGCATTTGCCATATAAAAATCTTGTGCAAGATAATTAAAATCATCAATTACAATATTCTTATAAGGGCAATTAGGATTCTTAAAAGCATCAATAACTTCTGCTACTTTCTTAAATCTTTCAAGTCCATTAAGACTATCAATCTGCATTCTATTTCCTTTAACCATACTCATCACATTAGTAGATGGACATAACTTAAATTCTGGATTAGGAACTGCTCTACCAATACATTGTATTACAAAAGTTTCTTTAGGATTTAAACCTTTAATACCTAACTTCTTTCTACCACAATAACTAGTAGTTTTTCCAAATCCACTCTTCGCAAGAACAAGTATCTTTGCCATATTACAAAATTTTTTTAACCTTATATTTATTTAATAATAAAGAATTCCTTTTAATAGAATTATATACTTGAGAAGTACTATAACCTATTATATTTGATACTTCTTTAGCATTTTTAAATATAAGATGTTCATTATTAATTAATATTATTTTAATGTTCTTTAATTTGTAAGGTTCTTTAGTAAGTGGTTTTCCCATTCTATTAAACCAAACATTTAGCTTTTCTTTATAAATGAATTGCAAAAGTAATATATTTATTTTACTCTAGCAAATCTTTAACTCTTTTTATTATACCACAAACAAACATACTTGTAGTAGTATTAACTGTTTGTTTGTTTCTTATCTTATCTAAATACTTATATACCTTTTCTAATTCTACTTTATTATCAGGTAATGGTAATTCATCAAAAGCACATACTGCACCATCAAAGAATAAAGGAGCAATACCTCCCATTTCACCATCTCTATTTATACATACTTCAAGAAATCTAATATTATCCTTAAATTTCTTTATATTATAATCTAAATATGTATCTAAACTAAATCTAAATGGAGAAAATAATCCTAATAGTACATTGCAGTCTCTTGATATATACTTACTATCACCTAAACCTTGAGCACTAGGTCTTAATCTATTTAATTTAAAAGCATCATTACCTTCAGATTCAAAAGATTGTTGCTGAATTACTACAGGAGAAAACTTATATCTGTTTCTTAAATATTTAGCTAAATATTCTGATAATTTATCCATAGATTGTTTAAGAGTCATACCTCTTTCAGTATCTATAAGATTCATAGTATCAATAACAATTAACCTATATTCATTAGGGTCATCCTGTTCATAATGGTCAAATACTTCTGTTTCTTTTATTTGTCCCCATTCATCTTTATATTTACCCTTTTTAGTATATTCAGTACCATATTGTCTAGCATAACTTTTACAATAATTAAGAATACCAGTAGGATTAGGCTTTTCTTCAGGAAATATAATATGTTCTTCAAAATACTTAATAATATTTTGAACTTCATCAGATTGTAATAAATCTAATACTTTCTGTGAAATAGCAGTAGTAGTACTTCTTAAATCTCTAGGAGATACTCTTATTGTATGATTACTATACTCGTATAGGAGCCAACATTCAAATCTTTGAAGAATTCTTTCAGGTGTTTCTTCTAAAGGAAAATATAAGACTTTAAGATTTGCTCCTACTTCTTTATGGTAATAACAATAAAGTAGTGGTTTATAGATAAAAGTATATGAAGTAAATTGAGACTTTCCACCTTTAGTAAAGGACGATATACAATAATATGTACTTTGTTCTATACCAATAAAGTCATCTTTAAATCTAGTAAAAGAAGAAGGAATACAATTAATTTTACCTTCAAGTATTCTGTTTCTTCTTTTAACTAGATTATCATATACTCTTTCTCTTAAACTCATTAGAATGTCTTAATATACTCCTTCTGATGGTCAATATAATTATTCATCTTCTCAATAGTAGCATTAAGCTTATCATCAAGAGCCATATTCCACTTAAGGAACTTCTTTAACTCTGTTTTGAATCTAGAGAAAGCTTCCTTTTCAGCTTTAGCTCTAGCAAGTTTCTTACCAGTTTCTACATCAAAGGTATCACCCTTCTCTGTATTAAGCTTAGATACACCTACTGTTGTAAATTCAAGATTAAACTTAGGTACAATAAACTTCTCAATAGCAGTTACAGTCTGCTTTACTTCATTTATTTTAAACTCAAGAGCTACATGTTGTAGCTTAAATGTTTCAATGTTATTATTCATTTTACTTTATATTTAATTAATTAAACAATAATTTATTTCTTAATATTAATAGGAGTATCTTCCTTAAAATACTCATATGTTGTAAATTTTTCTTTCATTTTAACTCTGATGTCCAATTATTATTAATATTATCTTCCTGACCTTCATTCTCTATATAATCAGAAAGAATTGAAGTTACTACCTGTTCTCCATCTTTTACCTCAGATTTCCAAATAAAATACTTTAATAATTTAAGATAAGTATAATCACCATTCATAGAATTAATATACTTCTGAGTAGCTTTAATTATTTGCTCATCTGTATAATTTGGATATCTTAAGAAGAAACTCTGTAACTTTTTTCTAATATCTTCTACATTACCTTTATAATAATAACTAGTTCCAGGCATTTTACCTTTAGGGTATATATCCCTTAGTTTTATTGCTAAATTCTGACATCTAAGATTAACAATATTAATTGTTTTCTTAGTATCTTTACTACTATCAAGTAATACAGAATTACAGAGGTTAATACCTTTATTAATAACACTATATTTCTTATTTAATTCAAAAAGAGAACAATTACATTTAGTAATTAACCCCTTCTCAATTAAATCTTCATATAGTTTATCATTTTGGCATTGTAAAGCAAGTAATATAAATACTTGCTGAGCAGTAAGATTATATTTCTCACATACTGTATCATCTATAACAAATTTCATAGCTTAATATCTTTAATATCAGTAATTTCTTTTATCATAGAACTATCATAATCCTTAAGCATTTTATCTTTTAATTCCTCATCTCTAGTATCTTTAAAATAAGGTATAATAATTATTGGTTTAGGATATCTTAGTAATCTACCAAATTTCTGTTGTGAAAGAATTTCTGAGGCATTTAAATTACAGAATAATCCTACTCTACAATTAGTTAAATTCATACCTTCTGAAAGCATATTAACACTAGATATATGATTAATCTTACTATTATTGAAATCATCAAGATTCTGTAAAGAGTTCTTATTCTTACTGTTAATAGGGGCATAATCTTTAAACTTTAAAGACTGCTCAATATTATTACAGAATAAGAGTACTCTCTGGTCCTGTAAGAGAGAAATAATAGATTGGCATATATCTACTTTCTGTTCTGAAAGCCATTTTAATCTTTCTGAAGCTGCTCTAAGCCATTTATTCTTAAAGATTATAGTTTCATTAAACATAAACTTTCTTTTATACCAATCTATTTTATCACTTAACTCATTATAATATTGCTTTTGAGTACATTTGATAATTATCTTTCTTTTAGTAAATCTTTTAATGAAATTCCATCTTTCATCATAATTACAAGTAACAGGATTACTACATCTAGGATTCTTTATTATCTCTGCTACACTTTTAATATTATCTAAATATAAAGGAATAGTATAAATTATAGGTGTAGGTAATATTTCATCTTTAATACCATCAGCAATGTTACTTTTAACTATATTATAAGTACCCAAAGATTTCATATAATCCATAATATCACGAGGAATTGTAGCACTTAAAAATAGTAATTTAACATTAGGATTAACCTTAAAAATAGCATCAAGAATTTCCCTTTTAAGTTCACTTAAATGATGAGCTTCATCAAATACTATACAATTACAATATTTATTAAGTTTATGAATACTATTATAACAAAGAATCTCTATTTTATCAGTATTACATCCCCATTTCTTTATTTCTTCTTTCCAATTATTTATTAATGGTTGTCTGGGAACAATAATACTAACAGTAGTTTCTTCTTCATTTTGTTTAAAATTAAAATCAGCTATCTTATTAATACAGTCAATAGCAAGTTTTGATTTACCATAACCTGTACCCAAATATAAGATAGTAGATTTTACTAATAATACCTTACTTAAAGCATTATTAGCAGCTTCTTCTCTAGTCATTATATGGATTTACTTTTTTATAAAATATATTTTTATCTGATACTACTTGAGTATTATTAATAATTACAGTACTACCTTTAGGAATAATGAATTTAGCAACAGTATACTCTGAAGACCAAAATACAGATTTCTTAAAATCTTTTAGAGTCTTAAAACTATGAAAACCATTATCAATATATTCATCCTCCTTTTTAAATTCTATCTGTAAAGGATTAGTATATATCTTTTTCTTCTTATGTTTATAATCATAAAAAGGTACAAAATAGGAATTCTTAGTAAGAAAAGGAAATAATCCAGTATGTTTAACTACAATTTTATATACTATTGTATTCTGTTCAAGAATTTCTGTTATTCTTTCATACATATTTTCCTGATAGTTAAAACACATTATAATATTTTTACTTTAATGTTATTAATATTAATTCTCTTTGAATTTTTGGGATGTATAAGTATATCTATTCTATGTTTATGTCTTTTATTCATAATGTCTTTAACTAGATATATTCCATATCCTTCAATATATACTTTCTTGGGTTTATTCTTAGGAAATAACCATAGTAAGTCTCTAGAGATTGCACACCATTTAATCTTATTATTTTTTAAATGATGTAGATTTATCTTGCTACCATCAGCAGTAATCAATGGATTCTTATCACATTGGCTTTTAACTGGTTGGTAACAGGTCAAAGTTACATGAGTTATAGTTTGTGCACAACATTTAATAGTAGTAAAACATAACATTGCTACTATAATAAGTATATATAATGCAAAACCACAACTAATTCTTATATTCTTCATAATTAATTCTTTTATAATATAAGTAATCTTTTATAAGTTCTTATATAATTTCCATTATTATCTTTACTATTATACCATATAATAAATACATAATTTCCATTAGACAATATAATATCTACTTTAGGACTATATTTATTATATAGGAATAATAGAAAAATAATAATACCTACTATTATTATAATTTTTATCATACTTTTAGTTATTAAAAAGTGATAGTAGTGTGTTTCACAACAGACTACTATCTAAAAAACTTTATAAACAAACCTTCTATTTTACATGTTTAATCATTAAAAACTTCATAATTTATAACCTTTCCCAAGCAATCATGTGCTATTCTATTAAGATGAGATTCAAACCTCTTCTTTTTAGACATAGAGAGCCATTCTACCCTTTTACTCCATTCAGGGCACTCTTTGGAAGTCATATAATCATATGATTCATTAGAGATATTTAGTACTCTTACTCTTACAGGAGTACGAGTTACTTTAAAATTAATATTAAAATTACCTTTAACAGAGAAATTTACTGATTCTTCAAATCCTCCTTCAATAATCTTCACACTAGCTTTAATTTCCATAATTTTATTATTTATTTTTATTAATGTAATCTACTATCATATCTACTGCAACTATTGATAATTACAGTAATTTTACATCCTTCTTAACTGAATGTAAGTTATTATTCTTCATATAATTTTAAATTAAAGTTAACAGTTTTACTATTGAAAACTGTTATGTAAAAGTCACTTTTCTTTAATAATAAGAAATAGTAAGAACTCACTAGCTTTTTCTCTTAAAATCTTAGTTTCAAAATCACGTAAATTAGAGTTTATAGTCTTACTAATTTTTTGCATTTATGGACTATAGAAAATACTATTATTACTCTATTTTTATTGATTAACGAGTATTCAAAAATAGTAGACCAAAAATTTTTACTCGAATTTCTTTATTTGTTATGTTATAATTATTCTACTTTTATACCAAATGGAGTGCCATCAGCAAAGGTGTATTCTTTAATAGCATCTGAATAATTATTTTGCATCTTTGAATGGATGGCACTTTGCCTTCCTTCAGCATAAGCTTAATTTCTGTCCATAATTTAATCCTCCATTATAATTCTTCATACATTTTTTGATGTTGTTCTAAACTCATTGTAAGTCTCTCAATAGCCATATTTTTCAGTTCTTTAAAAGATATAAACCTTAAAATGGTAACTTTTTTATACTCATTATATCCTAGCCCATTAGACAATGTGATAGTTTCATCTGTTGCATCTATAGCTTCCTTCCAATATTTAAGAGTTTTCTTGTCTTTTTCAATTAAACTTCTTAAGTTTGTAGCTTTGTTATAAATTTCTTCTGTCATATTAATCCTCTAATTCTTTAAGTGCATCCTCAATATTGCCCATAGCCTTCCAAAGAAGATTATGCTGAGTAGCACCACCTTTATTGTACTCATCAAGCTGATTGTATGCTTGATTTAATAATTCCTTAATCTTACTCATTGTTTATCCTCTTTTTTTTCTGTTTCTTTCTATATACTTTAATTGCGTAATACTTATATTGCCATATTGTTTATACATACTTTGAAGATATACAATATAGCTAGCTAATGTTATTTTATTTGCATCCATATTCTCTTTTTTTTACCCTCTCCCTGTTGCCAAGTAGAGGGTGATTAATTTATTTAAATATACTTTCAAAATTCCAATTATCACCATTGCAACAATCAGATTC
>ERZ827490.2089-NODE-2089-length-22716-cov-7.545651_pt1 | contig 22716 bp, 20 predicted proteins | sample MGYA00519770_ERZ827490 | MGnify/ENA primary metagenome ERZ827490 (study PRJEB31778, sample SAMEA3449324) | human gut metagenome | biome: human gut; feature: human-associated habitat; material: faeces | place: United Kingdom | collected 2010/2012 ...
GCGTATTTGCCCGCAATGCTTGCCCGGCGGCGGCAGCCGACGGGGTGGCGCAGGCTGGCTTCGTCGAAGGGGTTCGGAATGGTCTCCTTGACGGAGATATCCAAGCGGCCGGCCTTGTGGTCAAACTGTTTGACCACGCAGGTCAGCTCATCGCCCGGATGATACTGCTCCCGCAGGTCGGGGATGGCGGCGTAACTCATATCGCGCTGCGAGAGATTGATGTCATAGCCGTAACACTCGACCAGACACCGGCGCGGGCCGACGGCCAATACATGGCACGGCACGCGGCTGCCCGGCTGGTGGAGCGGCTGCGTGGAGAAGAAATAGCGTCGGGACGCCAGCGCCAGACGGCGAGAGCCGATGGTGAAACAGTGCCAGCAGCCAAATATGGGTTATAAAAAATCACGTAAAGTGTCCAACTTTACGTGAATACGAAAACCCAAGATATTCCACCTTTATCCCTATTATACAGGCATATGTAGAAAAGTCAACACAGTTCGACCCTTAAAATCATCGGTTTTAACAAATTTTATAGCACAAAAGACATGCAGCGCGGTTATGTGAACTTGTATTATCCGATGTAGAACAATTCTGTCTTGTATTTGCCGTCACGATTCTGGTACAAAGGAAAGGTTGCGTATGTCGAAGTACGGAGAGAACATCTATCGCCGCAAGGATGGCCGCTGGGAAGCGCGGTATATCTTTATGCGCCTGCCGAACGGAAAGGCAAAGTACAAGTCTGTCTATCTTCGGCGTGATCGCGTCCACGATCATCTACGGCGGCATTATGAATCCCGCGTCTGCGCTCATGTGGTCGAACACGATCAACTGGAAAATCATTTTAAGCTACTACGTCACCGGCCTTCCGGTCGATCTGGTGCGCGCCATTGCCACGTTTTTCTTCCTGTGGTTGATTGCCGAACCCATGCTCGAAAAGCTCGACCGGATCAAGACCAAATACGGCTTGGCAGAGTAAGCAGTTTTGTGGAAATGCCATTTGGACTACAGAGATACACGATAGCTAAGGCAAAGCCGTCAAATACGTTTTCTGTGTCTGTCATGCTGTGTCTCCCTTCATTTTTGTGTCCGGACGCAAAAAGACCGTAACTGCCAAGCGGCAATTACGGTCTTTGGCGTCCTTTTGTATTTTGGTATTCCTCGGTCCTGCGCACGGAACCGGGGCATACTTCGCCCCGAGAAATCACCTCCACCCTCAAACTGCTCCGCCCTGATGCTGCTCTGACCTGAATACAGGATGATTGCAGCGGAAATGCGTACAGATAGCTACTTGCAAATAACACAACTCCAAATATTTATGTAGCATGTGTGAATCTTACGAATGCAGACTTATTTTGCACATACACGGATCGAACAAATATAAAATCCACCATTATAAAACTCAAACGTATATTCCTTCCGTGCGATTTCTTCACCGTTCCCATCCCGGACAGTTCCTTCAATTATGCATTTGCTCCCGTCAGACTGTATCTTCAGATCATCGACATAGAGACCACCGCCGAAGCCTCCGACAACCGTGGTGACGATTGCATCATAGCTTGGATCGTAAAATGGATCTTCCTCGATTCGATAGGTGTAGCCATTATAATACCGATCTAATGTGGAACAAATCATATCTTTTGTATAGCAGTAGGCTTGCGCAGCTTCGTTCCAACAATTCAGCAGATCATCTTCGCTTGAAAAGAGCTGAAATGAAGTGTACAGCTCAGCCTCTGTCAATTCCCCCACATTTTCAAAAGAAAGCTCTGCAGAATAGGCGGCTTCCATACTGGATAATATCACGCTGAAGTACGCATCCGGTAATTCCTCTGGGAAAACAGCGTCTGGCTTTTCGTATTCATTATACGCGATCAGCCGCTGTGTGCCATCCGCTGATTCTAATTTTTCTGTGCTTTGGTTTATCGCAGAAACAGCAAAATAAGCAGATGTGCGCTTATCTGAATCTTCCAATATGGCAAGGTATTCGCCGATCTCAGGCAGGGAATACAGATTTGCCTGATATGCGGCATCTTTTATAAAGGAAGCATACGCCGGAAGCTGTGCGAACAGGAAATCCCGCCATAGCGAGATCGCTGCCTCATCAAAGAAATGGAGATCCAATTCAGGGTGCACCGTGTGCAGAGAGATATGCTCGCGGAATCTTCTCAGAAACTGAGTCTCTTCCTCGGCAGAAACGGATGGGTCAGGCATTTCTTCTGGCGGCGCGGATTCCGTTACCGTCTCAGCTGATTCAGTGTTCTGAATTTCGGATGTGTCTGCCGCAGAAGCTGACACTTCAGGCTGACCTGTAAAATGAGTGGTATCCTTGGAAGCACAGCCCATCAGTATCAGGCATAACGCAAAGCAAAGACTAAGAAAGAATATGTTGTTCTTCATATTTACTTTTTGCACCTTCTTTTCTCATTAAACTAGTGATGACATAAAATATCGAGGCTCCAATGCTGGCAGGTGATCACCAATGCTCTGATTTGAATTGTAAATATTTAGAGTTCTCGCTACTATCGGTGCCGGTATGATATGTCAGATTTTCATAATATTCTTTAGGAGGAAAATATGTCTAGAATTATCAAAGAAACAACTGTGTACGGTGGTCCTCGGACATCTGGCTATGCAACTATGGCCACATTGCATCAGAATCAGTCAGTTACCGCAATTTTTAAAGAACTTGATTTTCTGTTCGTTGAATATGATGGCGTAAACAGGACCAAGCGCAGAGGGTATGTCCTTGCAAGAGATGTGCAGTTGCAGGAATCTGTTCGGACATACACTGCACTGGCAACCAATAAAGCAATCCGGGTTGTGGTAACATCGGCTGCGGTCTTCGAAGGCCCTGCATTTTCTGGGTATATGAAACTGGGATCTTTTTCAGAAAATGCATTTATTTCCTTCCTTGGCATAAAAGAAAATGACTTTGCTCTGGTTGAAATGAAAAACCATGCTGGCGTTGTTCGCGGATACTTTTATGCCAACTATCTCCGAACTTTGAGCAATCGCGTCGGCAGCATTATTTCGGATACTAATTCTACTGGTTACCTTAGTCCGCTGAACAAATTCACGGCAGGCCAGTGCACATGGTATTGTTGGGGACGAGCCTATGAAAAATGTGGTGCCAATATTACATTCTCTGGCGGTCAAAATGGAAATCAGTGGTATGCAAATGTATCTGGCGGCTATAAGGCTAAATACCCCGCATCGCATACCCCGGTCGCAAATTCTGTATGTAGCTGCAACACGTCGAGTGTGTATGGCCACGTTCTTTTTATCGAAGCTGTTGAAGATGGTTATGTTTACTTCACAGAAGATAACTGGGCAGCAGATGATCCTGCGCTGAGACGAATGACTGTTAGCGAGTTTACATCAAACCGTCAGGTTATCGGGTATATTGCCGTTTAAGTCCGAAATAGGGTTCGCAGCTATCTGCGAACCCTATATTTCGCAGAAGATGAAATTAGGAATCTGCACCGAATCATACTATATTTCATTTTTCGCAAAAGAGTCTTTTTGAAAAACCTTTTGTATGATTAGACAATATCATTTTCTAAATGCAACAACAATCTCGATGATTTATTTGGGTTGATTGTAAAATGAAGTTTGCACACAACTTCTTCCAAGGGAGAGCAATCGCTATGGACTGCCAAGATTATATCACAGAATCAGTAGAACACAAGAAGGGACAGCACTTACAACGAGAGGATATTATCTCCCAACGATCTTCCCAAAAATCTGCTTCTTCCCGTCATCATACCGCTGGATCACGACCATAACGGTATCGCCGGTTTTGAAATCGGAGTCTTCGTAATGGAACGAGTACCGGCACATGACGACTGCGCCGTCGGAGAGGTTGCAGAACACGCCGCCTGCGTATTTGCCCGCGATGGTTGCCCTGCGGCGGCAACCGACGGGGTGGCGCAGGCTGGCTTCGTCGAAGGGATTCGGAACGGTCTCCTTGACGGAGATCTCCAAGGTACCGGTTTTGCGCTCAAACTGCTTGATCACGCAGGTCAGCTCATCGCCCGGATGGTACTGTTCCCGCAGGTCGGGGATGGCGGCGTAGCTCATGTCGCGCTGTGAAAGATTTACATCGTAGCCGTAACACTCGACCAAACACCGGCGCGGCCCAACGGCCAACACATGACACGGAAGGCGGCTGCCCGGCTGGTGGAGCGGCTGCGTGGAGAAGAAATAGCGTCGAGAGGTCAGCGCCAGACGGCGGGAGCCAATGGCGAAGCCTGCCTCACGATCCACATGGGTAATCACAAAATCGATCTGAGCGCCCGGCATGTTCCGCAGAACGAACGCCGGGCGTTCATCGTTTTCAGCCCACATTTCCGTTTCCGGGATCAAAATGCGGGCGCGGAACGGCACAATGACTGCGCAGTACATCCGCTTTGTTTCTACCTCGCCGGTCTGTGCGCTGCGGATGGTCATGGAATGCGGATCGACGCCGATGATCGTGCCGCGCATGACGCTTCGGCTGCGGAAGGAAGCGTAGATTGTGTTCCACTCCTGCCGCTGCTCCGGCGAGAGATCCTGGTCGAGCGCACGGAAGTCCAGATCGTAGAAGGATTTCTTCTCTGGTTCGCTTGGTTCTGGCAGTTCTTCCGCTGCGCTCGATTCTTCTTCGCCGTATGGCTGCACGGGTTCTTCGATTTGCGGCGCCAATCCGGGCCGTTCTGCGGGGGCGAGTTCTTCAATGTCGGTGATTTCCGGCTGCACAGTTTCTTCCTGCAGCACTTCGGGTTCGGCTTTCTTTCTGGGCATTTGTAGTTCCTCCTAAAAATTATTTTCTGGCAAAGAAGCGGTGCGTGCCGTTTTCTTGCCGGATCGCAAAAATAACGGGTCTGGGGTATGGAAATTTCTCTGGCCTGATGCTGTCAGGCAGCAAAACAATGATCTTTTCGTCCTGTCGGATTTCACGCTCCGGCGGCGGATCACTGCCGGACACGATGACGAATTGCTTGAAGCTGGGTTCTCCAAGCGAAAAGCGGAGCAGGATATGTCTGTCTACAGCATAAAAACTCTCCGGCTGCGTCGCGGACAGCTCCAGCATCACGTCAATGGCTTCAATCCGCTGTGGAATTGCCCATTCTTCGCATTGACTGACGATGTTGTCGGAAATTTGCAGCAGTCCGCCCATCTGCATCTGCCGCACGCAGGCATTGGTCACGCGCACGGCGTCGTCAATCGATGAAAAGGCAAACGTCTTTTGCAGCAGCGCGGCAAGCTGCCGCTGCTCCGCGCAGCCGAGCTTCGTCAACACGGCCAGCAGATATTTTTGCTGTTTCGTCAGCAGCATCAGCCTCGCCCCTTTCCCGGCGGCGAGCGCAGCGAATTGAGATACGGATCGACCAGCAGGTCACTTTCCGTTTCCGTGATGCAGTTGTAGATGGTTGACATAACGTATTTCGTAGAATCCCTGACCGGCACATTCCGGTTCGCGTGCAGCTTGATCTCCGCTTCCTGCAAAACGAAATAGTTCAGCCGGTGCAGCCGCGACCGTACCCGGCTTTGCGGCAGAACAGCCTGCCCGATGCGCAGGTTGTCCGAGTAGAAAAGCCGCTCAATGGCGTTCTCAAAAACACGCGCCACCTCCGGCTCGAAATACGAAAGCTCACAAGCATCCAGAATGCCCGTGAGCTCTTTTTCATCGTTCGCCGGTCCGTCCTCCGAAGGTACGGATGGACTGACATCTGAGAAAGCTGTATCAGGTTGACTAAAATCAGTATTACTTGCGCCCGAATCCTGCGGTTCTGGAACATCAGAATCTGCGGTTCTAAAGGCGGGGATTTCGGGGTTCTGGGGCGGCAGATCCCGCGGTTCTTCCGCTTCAAGAAGCGCAGAATCCGCGGCTCTGGAACCGCAGGATTCATACGATTCAGAGCAGAACGGCGTACATTCGTAGCTGGGATCGTCGATGGGCGTGACGCTGGCCAGATAGATCTGATTGGCGTCGCCGCGCCCGCAGCGCTTTTCCCAGATGAGCTGAAGCTCCGCCAGCTTGCGAAACGCCGCCGTGACGCGCTGCTCGCAGATGCGAAGCTCCTTCGCCAGCGCTTTGCGGGGAAAGATCACGAACACCTCACCGGCATCATTTACCCAGCCGTTGCGCCGCGAAAGCTGAAAGCGGTTCAGGAGGAAGGTGTACGTCACCTTCGCGTCCAGACTCATATCCGCATAACGCGGGTCGAAAAATAACCATCGCGGCATCTGCATATGCCAGACGTTCTGCACGTCTGTCTGCCGCATGAGCCGGAAACTTGGATGCTCGGTCATCTTGGCTGCTTTCATGGGGATTCCCTCCAAATCAGATAGTTTTACTAAAACAGAAGTTTCGATTGACTTTTTTACAATCGTCTGCCATACTAATAGCATAATTTGAATTAGCATAATCAAGATTATATTAAAGGATGTGAGCCGAAATGAAGTTTATTGGGCGGCAGAGTGAATTGCAGACGCTGGAACAGGAATATCGTCGTGACGGCGGCTTTGTTGTGATCTACGGTCGGCGGCGCGTCGGAAAGACCCGTCTGATCAAGGAATTTATCAAGGAAAAGCCTGCCGTATATTTCCTCGCCACGGAGGAGGTTGAGGCGCAGAGCATGAAGCGAATGGCCGGTGTGATCGCAAGAGCCACGGGGAATGCGCTGCTTGGCAATGTAACATTTTCCGATTGGGCCGACCTGTTTCGTGCAGTCGCTGCATACCAGCCGGATCAGAAAAAGGTGATCGTGCTGGATGAATTTCCATACATGGTCAAAACAAACCCAGCATTCCCATCCATCCTGCAAAATATCTGGGATGAGTTTTTGCAGGACAGCAATATCATGCTGATCCTCAGCGGTTCGCTGATCGGAATGATGAAAAAACACGCACTTTCCTATGACAGTCCGCTCTATGGCAGAAGGACGGCGCAGATCCGTTTGATGCCGCTGCCGTTTACGGCGGTTTATGCCGCGCAGTCCTTGCCCTTCGATCAGGCTGTCCAGCAATATGCGCTGACCGGCGGTGTGCCGAAATATCTGGAGTTCTTTACCGAGCAGGAACCGCTGATCGATCAGATCCGTTCGATCGTGCTGTCCAAAAATGGCTTTCTATATGAGGAACCAAACTTCCTGCTGCGCGATGAGGTACAGACGCCGATCAATTATTTCTCCATCATTCGGGTCATTGCAGATGGCAATCACAAGTTGAGTAAGATCTGCGGCGTTCTCGAACAGGAAAGCCCCTCAATCTCGCCGTATCTGGCAACACTGTCTGAGCTGGGCTTTGTTGTGAAGGACACGCCGATCACGGAAAAGAACCCGGAGCATTCCCGAAAAGGACTGTATTTTGTATCGGACAACTTTACCCGCTTCTGGTTCCGATATGTCTATCCGTATAAGGGAGAACTGGAACTGGACAATCAGCAGATCGTGTTGGACGAGCTGCAAAAGACCTTTATCAGCAGCTTTGTCGCGTTTGCATATGAAGATGTCTGCAAGAACATCTTTGCGGAGCTTTGCCAGAGCGGACAGCTTGCGTTCGTTCCCTCCAGAATCGGCTCGTATTGGCACAATGATTTAAACGCCGACACGGAAATCGACGTAGCTGCGGTTGACCGTCAGAATAAACGGCTGTTTATCGGAGAATGCAAGTACCACCAGAAACCGGTCGATCTGCCTGTCCTCACGGCGCTGCAGCAAAAAGTCGCAGCTTCGACTGATCTTCAAAATAGCTTTATCCGGCAAGGCTATCAGGTGCTCTATGGTCTGTTCTCCAAGAGCGGCTTTTCCGACCGGCTGATTGCATTTGCCAAGGAGTGTGACGACCTGCTGCTGATCAATGAAGACCAGATCGTCCGATTATAAACCGCGAATAGATTCCACCGTACACTCCACCATTCCAATCTCATCATCCTCAGCCAGATCGTAGGCGGGCGGCTGCTCGCTGCGGTCTAGCTGTTTTTCTTTGACGGGCATTTTGGGGATGCTTGACGCTTCTTTCTGAACGGGTGCTTTCCTTTGCGGCGCTGCCTCGGCTTCTTTTCTTCGCCATTCCGGGATGTAATCAATGACGCGGCAGGTGGTGAGACCGGCGTAGTCCGGCAGCTCCTCCGGCGTCATTTTGTAGAGGAGCGCGGGCTTGTGTCCCTTGAACAGCGCCAGACACTTCCGGTTTTCCAAGCGGAGAACTTCATCAGGGTTCATCAGGTCGCGCTGCGTGTTGCTTCGCGTCTGGGAGTACGGGCGCGTGGACGAATACACCGGCGAAAACAGCGGCATCATCGGCATCTGGTTGTTGAGGACGGAGATCGTCACCTTGCCGCATTTCTCCGAAATGTACTTTGCAGATGTCAGATCGTTGCAGCCCATGTAGAGCGTCTGGTCGAATGTCGCCAGCTGATTCTCCCACTCCTTGCCCGGATACTTTTCCTGCCACTGAGAAAGGCTCTGCACGACGATCTGCGCGGACATATTAAAGCCGCGGATGCTGTTGAGGCTGTCCGCCACACCATCCAGATAACCGATGTTGCAGTATTCGTCGAGGCAAAAATTTGTCAGCACCGGCAGACGCCCGCCCGCGCATTGCAGACGCGCAAAGTTGGACAGCTGCGGCAGCGCCAGCGAGAAGAACAGTGAGGACAAAAAGCGGTACGCGCTGTCCTGTGCGGAGATGATGACGAAGTACACACACGGGCGCTTGCCGGGAAGCAGCAGATCGACATCGTGGTTGCGCGTGATCTTATCCACCAGTCGGCTCTGGAAGACCGCCAGCCGGTTGCCGAGGCCAATGACGATGTTGCCCCAGAGGTTTTCTTTCGCCTTCAGAAACAGGCCGTGTGGATATTTGGCCGGATGCTCCGGCGGCAAGGCTCCGAGCTTGCGGTTGATCTCCTCGATGCTCTCCGTCGCGATCATGCGGTACACATCGCCAAGCCCGCGCTGCTCGATAGGGAGAAGATTCCCGTTTGCGTCGCGCAGGTTGACGACGTAGTGAATGAGCGCCATCAGGAGGTTCAGCTCCGCGCGGCTCCAGAAGTCGTTGGCTTCCTTCGGCCCCGATGTATTCTGCACGATCGTGTTGGCCACCGTCTGCACAAGCTGCGGCTGTGTGTCCAGACCGTACAGACAATTCCATCCGTCCGAGTGTTCCATGTCCAAGAAATTCACAGCTTTCACATAAAAACCGTGCTGCCGGAAATACGGGGAAAGACGTTCAAACAATTCTCCCTTGGCATCCGTGATGAACGCGGACTCGCCGCGTTTGGCACAGCCCATGAGGAACGGAATGATAAAGCCTCTGGATTTGCCGCTGCCCGGCGCGCCGATGCAGAGCAGATTGTTGTTGTCTCCGGCAACCATCCGGTGTGCGGCGTAGAGCGCGTAAGCGTCCGGGTCGTCCGGATGCTTTTTGACTTTGCCGAGGATCATGCCCTCCGTCCTACCTGCGGGTGACAGCTCCAGAAATTCTCGCATTTCTTTCTCCGTCAGGAAACCGGACGTGCCATGCGTACCGTCCGGGAGAATGTCAAACCCGCGCGGGTCGTGCGTGTATTTGTAACCGGAGAACCAGATGTAGCCCTTCTTCGTGATGAGACAGATGATAAGGATAATCACCAGCGTCGTCACAATTCCGAAGCCTGTGAACACTGCACCCCAGTTTTTGAAGGGGTTCAGCACCCAGATGCTTTTAATTTCTTCGTCCGTTTGATGAAAGGTCGAAGCGATTCCAAGCCGCAGGGAATTGAGAAACATCCCATAAAAATACCAGCCGACGATCACGGCTGGTATGCGCATAGGCAGTTTGGCTTTGTTTCGGGCAAACCAGCTTTTGAATCTTGCGTCCAGTTTGTCCTCCAGCTTTTCAAGGAGCTTTGAGAGGCGGAACATCCAGAACACTTCCTTCCAATGTGTAAAATGGCAGGTCAGGCGGCGCGTATGGCGAAGTGCTTCCAAGCAGTTCCCGCAGCGCCGATTCCGTGATGGTAAAGACGCGCGCCTTTCCGGTCTCGCGGTAACGGCGGTTCAAGACAGATTCCACCTGCTCCGGCAGCGCGGCCAGCGCAATTTGAGAAAGGCCATCCAAACGGGCTGCATCCAACGCCGCGTCAATGCGCCGCAGATCCATATCCGCTGCCATAACAAACGGCACACCCTGATACAGTGCGTCATACATCGCTCGATTCGCAGGCGGCGGAACGTAATGCGACTTCAGGATGATTCTCGCTAGAAGTTCACGGTAATTTGGAACACCCATGATGCGGAGCTGCAAGCAGCCCGTTTCGTTGCATGGCAGCAGAAGCAGCGGCAGCTTCAGGCAATCGTAGACCTCGCGGTAGGATTGCAGGCGCGTGTTTTGGATCTCCTGCCCAGCATCCAGTTCGCCAAGGATCTCCTCATAGCTGGACGCGGCAAAGATCATGGCGCGCTGCTTTGCGGGAATCGATGCCGTATGATTCTGGAACGCGGTCAGCTCATCCGTCAGTGCGACGCAACCGATACCGGGGCTGACCCAGTGAATGGCGTACATGAGGTCGCCGGTATGGAGCAGCGCCGCCACGCGGGTACTGCCCCACGGATTGGAGCCGCGATTACGGGCGATCATGGGAAGAAACATCGCCTGTTCGCACAGCGCGGAAACATCTGTCGTAAAGACGGAAACGCCCGCCTGATACGCGGTGGTTATCAGCTTTGCTTGACGAATGCGGCGTATGGTATCAGCGGCTTTGTAAGCCGGGGCGACCGCAGCAGGGAGTTTCGGAAAGGCGGTGTCGAGCAGTCGGTTCCCGGCGGCGGTCAGCGTGTAGGCTTGTGCGGGGGAATAGAGCTTTATCAGGCGGAGGATTTCAAGGTTCTGAACCTCAACCTTGGAAAACACGCCGGTCAGATCTTCAGCCAGCACAAAGCGGCACCAGCGGAGAAAGCGGAGAATATCAAGGTCGCGGGTCGTAAAAATCATGGCAGTTTCCATTTTCCTGCGAGGCACCGAAACTGCGCTTGCGCCGGTTCCGGCGCAACCACAATTTCGGTGCGTCTGCGTGTTTTTTCGCTGATCGACCGATGGGTAGCCGTAGATGCCGGTTTTTTGCTGCCCGCCGGACGCTTCAAGTTACGAAAAAGCATGAAATTACAAGCGGTTTGACCCATCGGGTCTGTCCGAGCATCAGACAAGGCAAAAAGAAGTCGCGGAGCACAGGGTAACGGATGGCTCCAAAGGCCGGTATGCGATCCCTTTTCGATGGAACCGGAAAAATTCTTCCTCCGATTCCGGCAGCACCAGACTGATGTGGCAGACGTTCTCCGCGCTGCGGCTGGACATCATGTGGACGGATAGATGGTACTGGTCGTCATCGTCAATGACCAGACCCTTGAGTGCATTGCTCACGGCTTTCCACCCTTTGTTGTCCTGATCGAATACGTGCCGGCCATCCACGTTGCTGTGTTCATCGATCACCAAAAGCATCTGCTTGAAATGCAGGCGGAAATTTGTGCGCTGCGTATAGGCCGTCAAAAGCTGCCGCACAGTATCCGTCAGCCAAGTCGCGGGCATATACCGGCAATGCGGCAGAAGCGTGTCGATCTGCATATGCACCCATCCCGCGCCCGCGATTTCAATGTGCCCGGACGGGAGCTGGAACTCCAGCCCGTCGCGCCGCCCGTATCCGCCAGCGCCCGGCATCTGTGTTTCGCAGAGGGTGCGCAGATGGAGTGTCGCGGCCTCAAAGAAATACGCGGTTTCTTCCAGCGTGAGCTGTAATTTTTCCGGGTTCATTTTGCCGCCGTCCGCAACCGCCGTCAGCGTATTGGCTTTCTGCAAAGCCCGGCTGATGACCGACTGGATCTTCTTCATTTCCTTTGCAAAGCGTTCTTCGTTCATGCTTCTCGGTCCTTTCTCTTTAACAAATCTGTTGGCGATGTGGTGATCGCGTCATATTCTTTCTGCGTTGCGTAGAACGCGATGGGTACATGATTATACCCGATGCACAGAAGTCCCTCGCCGCGGCGGAATCTGGTGATTTGGCGTACCTCTTCTTCGGATAGATTGAGCACGTTCTGGATCAGCCGCGCCTCCTGTTCCTCCATCTGCATGACGATCTTGATGCGGCTGGAATCCAGAATGCCTTTGCCGTATTTGCCGTTGTCGAGAGAGAACAGGTCTTGCATACCCTGTGTGGATGTGATCGCGATACCGCCGAGGCCGCGGATGGTCTTGACCATTTCCTGAATGTACCCAGCCGCCAGCGGGTTGGAGTTTGCGCCGACGAGCGACCAGAGTTCGTCTGAAATGAGCGCGGAGAGCTGTCCACCTGCGCCAGAAATGAGGTCGTTCGCAATGTCCGTCGCCCAGAAGATGCCTGGCAGAAGCAGATCGTCGGGCATACCCGACGTGTCAATGACGATATATTTGTTGTCGAGGTTGATCTCATTGCGGCTGCCCATGGCCGAGGCCGAGCCGGTCACATACCGCGCCAGCACGACGGCCAGATGCCGCGTATCCGCGCGCTCCTGCAGCACGTCATACCAGTCCGCCAGAACGGGCATTTCGCAGAAATTCCCGTCCTCGTTCAGAACAGAGGCATTGTCAAACGTGATGCCATAGCGCCGGTAGCACTCGACCAGCGACGTGTCCAGGTAGTTCCGGTCTTCATCGCTGAGATCGCGTTTTTGCAGGCTGTACCAGATGATAAGCCGCGAAATTTTATCCGCCAGAACGGAATCGTCACGGGAAGCAAGCCCCTTGAGGCCCGCGTAGGTGTCGAGCGATTTTCTGCGGATGGCCATGATATTTGGACAGTCCGGCGAAGATGGGGACATTCTCAGATACAGTCCGCCAAGCTGTTCACAGCGCGGACGGAACTCGTGTCCTTTCTTCGGGATGATGTAAATAACACGCTTGCCCTGCTGCCGCAGACGCCCGCCGACACACTGGAGCGTGAACGTCTTACCTGCACCCGACGAGCCGCCGATCCAGATGTTGCCGTTCGTATATTTATAGTCGTCATAGGGGTTCAGAAAGACCGGCGAACGGTTGTACATATTGAGACCGAGAAAGATGCCGTTGCGGTCGGATAACTCATAGGACGCGAATGGGAACGCCGCCGCCACGCCGCTGGTGAGTGCATTCCGACGCGATTTACGCTCAATATCCGGGTCGAGATAGAGAATTGGGAGCATGGACAAAAACGCCTGCTCCTGCTTGTACTCGCACCGGCGGGCGATCATGTCCACAGAGACACACAGCTTTTCTACCGCCGTAACGCGATGCTCCAGCGTCTCCGGATCACCGGCCGTGACCTCAATGAGCGTGTGCATATAGTAAAAATCCTCGCCCTGCCGGTTCATTACGTCTTTTAAGTACATCCCGGAAGAAATGGCGCTGTCCAGCTCCTCAAAGTCCTGCCGGGTGTCCGCAACGTCGCGCATCCGGCTGCGGTTCATCATAGTCTGCTGGGAGATCTTCGCCAGAATTTTCTCCTTGGATTGCTTGTCAAAGTGGAACGAAATACTGACGCCCTCGCCAGCCTCGACCAGCGGGGCCAGCCAGCTTGCGCCGACGGTCGTGGAATAGCCATAGCCCGTGATGTAAAGATAGGCATGAAAAATGCCGTCCACTACAATGTAGTCCCGGCTTTTGGTGTCCACGCTCGTGGGCGAAAGAATGTCCAGAATTGTTGTAGAGCCCGCTTCCAGCTCACTCAAGTCCGGCGTTTCCTCGCCGAACAGCAGGCGCTTGAGAAACGGCTGCTTCTTCGGCTGCTCCTTGACTGGCGGCTTCTCCTCCGTCGGCAAGCCGGGCGGCGGGGCATTTTTGTTCTTGCGGTTCTTTTTCAATCAAACAACCTCCTTAAAGCTAAAACGTACTTTTCACGCTAATATGTCACGTTGTAACAAATATTTCATCTTTATTTTGTCTTTTGTTATTGCGTTTCTGGAATCCTTATGATAAAATATGCATACACTAGATTGTAACTAGTTACGATTTTGGCTTGGGCGTAAGCTCTTTGGGCCACCGCAGGCGGGAAGAATTTCCCGCCATTTTTTATAGCTGGAGAACAGAGCGTAATGAGTGAACTTAGCGTTTTTATTGATGAATCCGGCGATTTTGGGGAGTACAGCATACAGCCCGCGTATTATCTTGTCACATTTGTTTTCCATGATCAAAGGCAAGATATTACTACCAATATTCAACATCTTGAAGAAAGTGTGTCTAATTCTGGTTTCCAACTTGATTATATCCATACGGGACCGGTTATTCGCCGAGAAGAAATTTTCGACTCATATACGATTGACGAGCGTAGAAAACTGATTTATAAAATGCTCAATTTTGTTGTTGCAAGTCCAATTTCCCACCTTACCGTCTGTATTGATAGGAGGCAGGCGCAGGACAAGGTAACTCTTTCAGGCAGGCTAGCGCGTGCGATTAACATAGCAATGTTAGAACACATCGACTATTTTAATTCGTTCGATCGTATTCTTGTGTATTATGATAATGGTCAAAATGAACTCAGTTCGATTTTGAATGCTGTTTTTTCAGTGTTGTTTTCAAACGTTGAGTTCAGAAAGGCAGAGCCACAGAGATATCGACTGCTGCAGGCCGCTGATTTTATTTGTACTGTTGAGCTACTGAAAATCAAGCAGGCAGAACATCGCTTAAGTAAGTCTGAAGAAAAGTTCTTCTATAAACCACAGGAACTCAAGAAGACGTTTTTCAAAAGTGTTGCAAAAAAGCATATTTAGAGGATCGCGGTGTTACTCTGCGGAGGGCACCTAGGGGGAGCGGATGCGTCCGCTCCTCCTTTTCCTTTCATTCTTCATACACCCCATGCACCTCCGTCGTCATATCGAACACGCCTTCCGGGAGCTTGACGCGCAGACTCGTGCCCTTGTTGATGAGCTCATACAGGAGCTTCAGCACGAAATCATCCGTGTAGCGCGGCTCTAAGACCTCCAATTCGCAGATATCCAGATAGCGCCGCGCGGTATCTGCTTCTTCGTTCAGACGCTGAATGATGCCCTTGACGGTGTTGCGCTTGGCGCGCATCTTGGCTTCGTACTGGAACACGAGGAAGAACCGATGCCGGATGGATTCGCTGGCAATGCCGAGACCGATCTTCTCAATATTGTCCTCGATCTCCGCGCGGCAGTTTTCGCTCTCCTCGGTTTTCTGGAACTGCCGCATCTGTTCCACATACTCGCTCGTGTCCGGCGGAAGTGTGCGTACCTCGCAGCTCATGCTGTCCGGCGCGATTTTCAGATATGCGGCGTAGGATGTAATGATATTCTGCTGATCGGACGGGGATTTCAGATAGAAGTTGACGGGCAGCACCTCAAGAATTTTGATGAACCGGTTGTCCTTCGTGATGACCACGCCGCCGATGATATTCTTGACCGGCAGCCACGCCTGAATGCTGTCACGATAGGTCGCGCCGCCGTGACTGGATGGCGCAGCCGTGCCGAAAATGGCGTCCTTCATGCTCATGCTGAATGTACCTCCCCGCGATAAAAGATCATGCGCCGGTGCTTGCGCCAGTTTATCCACGCCTTGAGCCATCTGGTGAGGCTGTCGCCGCCGATGCCAATGAGCGCAAAGCCGCCCACGGGAACAAGGATCGCCATTGTGACGATGATCTTCGGCATAAGCGTCAGCGGCAGAAGCGCCAGACAGAGAAAGAGGATGGGAATGCACAGCAGCACGGTTTCGACCGCATTGCGGATCTCAAACACGCCGAACAGCTTGCCCGCGTCCGTAAAATTTACGGGGATATGATAGGTTTCATAACTCATATTCGTATTCTCCCACGCGCTCCATCAGACTGTTTTTGCAGGCGATATATTCTTGCTGCAATGTATCAAGTTTTTCTCCGCGCTGCGCGATGATCGCCTCAAAGCCGCTTTGGATTTTCTGTACAGTCTCCGCCGACGGCTTGTTTTCGCTCAGTTCCAGCTCGCTGATGCGCTGCGCGGATACGCCGCAGGCCCGGCCAAGCTCCACCATACTGACATGGTGCCGCAGGCGGAGAATGCGGAATTTTCTGACCTTCATAGGCCCCTCCTTTATTCGTCATATTGTATGTACGGGATCTTGCACCAGCCCTGCCAGCCGCGGCCTTCGACCTTTGTGCGCACCACGCCGTACTGCGTGCCCATCGCTTCAATGGCATAGCCGTTCCCGACATAGACGCCCCAGTGTCCCTGCTTCCAAAGACCAAGTCCAACGATATCGGGCATCGTGTCCATGCCGCCATACTCGGTGCCGTTTTCCTTGGCAGAGGCGTACATCTGATCTGCGGTATAGTCCGGCATCCCGTTTGTATTGTAGTCAATGGTCAGCGTATCGGGGTTCAGCCAGCCGTAGCCTTTGAGAAGGCCCACGCAGTCCGTTGTGCGTCGGCCGAGCCAGTGCTCGCGGATAAATGCCTCCGATGCGCCGATGTCCGGATACTGCTCCAGCTTGTATTGGAGCATGGATTCCGTCAGGACGGTTCCAAACGTCCCCCACACATACCCCCAACCGTGTTCCCACGCCTGTATCGCATAGGCGGCGAGATCATGGTTGTTTTTTGTGCGCGGATTTGTAAAGCCGGAGATGTCGATGGTATTGTCGGCGCTACCGCCGCTCTCCGCGCCGCCTCCGCCACCACTGCCGCCAGGGGAGGATTCTGCCGGGCCGGTATAGCCGGTATCGCCCGCATAGCTGGGCTTATAGGCTTCAAATTTGTCTTTGTATTTACCAAGCGCGTCGCTCTCGTAGATCGTCTCAAACAGTGCGCCTGCCCACGTTTTGGCGTCCTCGTCAAACTCCAGATCATCCATGAGCTTGTCTTTATCGAGTGGCTGGAAGATAATACGGAGGACAGTCTGGTTGCCGGAGGATTCCAGCCGCGTTGTGTGCTTGAGATTGGAGATCAGGAGCGACTGAACCTCCTCCGGCTTCATTTCAGATAAGTCCTGCTTGTGGGCAACAGAGTTGATAGCGATGTACCAGCAAAGATCTTCTTCATCGAACTTGCTGGACACCCGGATCTCATCGATCGTAACGCCCTGATTCTCATACGCGGCTGCCTCGCCGGTGATGATGGCGTCCTGCTGCGTCTTTTCAAAGTCCTCCAAGGACAGATATGCGCCGCCGATGGAAAGCGCCTGCTCCCGCATGGTGATCTGCGGGTCCTTTTCGGACGTTTCGTATCCGAAAAACATATTCGGCATGGCAGAGATCACGAACATCGGGATCACGACGACGGCAATGACGAAACCGACGGCAAACTTCACGATGGTTGGCAGCGCTTCTTTCGCGGCGGCAATGGCCGCGCCATGCAGCCCTCCGGCAAGCGCCGCCCGCATGATGCGGGCGGCCGCCTTGATCTTCCGGGCCGCGTCCGCCACGACCTGCAGCGCGGAGCGCCGGTTCTGGTCATTCATCGTTTGTTACCTCCTGCTTCTCTTGTGGGCGCTTGGTCGTCTTCTGCGAGGTTTCATGCAGATCGAGATGCGACGGGATAGACTCCGGTGTTCTGCCGGTCAGCGGAACGAACGGTTTCTTTGCCGCCTTTTCCGCAGCGGGCTTCTGCGCCGCCGATGCTGCTTCCGTGTTGATCCCAACTGCCGTGGGCGCGATTCCTGCGGTACCGGGGCGATGATAGAGCGTCTGCTCCTTCTTCTGCGGCTCCGGCTGTGTACCGGCCCTGCGTTCCTGCGATGCCGGACGCTTGGCGGAAGGTTCCGCTGCCGTGCTTCTTTGCAGCCCGCGCGATTCCTGCGATACCGGAGCCGGTGCAGTCATGCTGCCCATAGCAGACGGGGTCGCCGGTTTCCTGCTCTGCCGGTCGGGAGATGCAGCGGAAACGGGAGACTTACGCGCAACAGTTTGCGGTGGCTTTTCTGCGCTGCCGCTTTGCGCGGGAATTGGGCGCTGCGAAGCGTGCTGTTCTGCCGGACGTGCCGCATCAGACCGCGCGGTCGAGCGCGGAGGCGTACCAGTTTCGCGGTTGGAAGACGGCGCTGCCGGAGATGCCGGCATTGTGGGTGTAGGATGCTCCCGATTTGTAGAGCGGCCATCCATGCGGGCTCCGCTGAATGGCTGCACCGTGCCGCCGGACTGCTGGGCAGAAACATGGTTCTGCTGCGTGATCTGGGTGTTTCCATTCGTGGAAACGCGTGTCGTCTGCTGCACGGGCTGGGTATAGCGTCCGCCGATGGACGTGCGCTGCGTTCCTGCTGTACCGGGGACTGGCGTATTCTGCGGGCCACTTGATTGCTGCGGCCGCGTACCAGTTCCTGCGGTATCGCGGGCGGGTGCGGAATGAGAATCTAGCTGTTTTCCTGCTACACCGTTTTGTGCGGGAATTGGCGGTGTGCTGCTGTGTGGCACAGACGGATTTCCTGCCATACCGGATCGCGGAGAAGCAGGAGAAGCTGGATGTTCTGCTGCTGGCTGCGCGCCTGCCACGTTCGGAGCCTGCACAAAGGTACTGCGCTGCTGCGTGGTTTCTGTATGCGCAGACTGCATCTGACCTTTTCCTGCGCTGCTGACAGGCTGTGCCGGGCTTCGGGGTGTGGCAGACGTAGATGCAGGATTGTTTGGCATTGCATTTGGAGCAGCTGCCATTCCGGGCGCTCCGCGTTGTGTATCAGGCGGCTGCACAAAGGTGCTGCGCTGCTGCGCGGATTCGGTCTGCATCGTCTGCCCCTGTGCATTGCTGCTGTGATACGACTTTCCTGCGGGACCGGTCGGCTGAACGGTAGTGCGCGATGGATTTTGGCCTGCCGTTTTTCCTGCCGCACCGAACGAAACCGCGCCAGCATGATTCTGTACCGATGCGCTGCTGCGCGGATGGGATTCCGACTGGGAATGTACGGCCTGTTCCTGCTGCGTATTCTGCGTGACCGCGCCGTCCATGACGGGCTGAGAAGTATCCGCACGATGATACGGCGCACCGGGCGAGGTTTTTGCTGCCGTGGGCGCTGCATTGGTCTTTGGCATCGCCACATGACCCGGCGCACGTCTGGTGCCGGGCGGCACGGCGGTTTTGCGCGTGGAGTTCGGCTGCTTTCCGGTGCCAGCAGGCGCGGCTTGAGGGAATGCGCCCGCCATCTTTTCTGCGGCGGATTGTACGGTATCCGTCTGTGCAGCAACCGTCTGAGCCGAAATAGATTCTTGATTGAATGCAGGATTCGCGCTGTTTTGCTGCGCAGACGTGCTATGATGATAGCCGTTTGCGTGCGAGGGTGCATTGACATTGGAAGCGCTGCCAGAGCCGCCAGAGCGCGGTCCGGTCGGTGCATTCGGCTTGGAATTTCCGCTGCCGCTGCGCGGCTGATTGCCGTTCCTGCCGAAGGTATGCGCTGCATTGGACACCATTGAGCGAACGACCATCATCGTCATTGCGCCGGGGAAGCCGCGGCCTAATGGATCGCCCGTCATGGCAGGGTTCAGGCCGATGCGCGCAAGGATGCTGTCCGCTTTTTTCGCTACCTTGACAATGGTAACGACCAGCACCATCCATGGCAGCACGTCAAGGCCGCTCGGATAGTAGGACAGCACGGATAAAAGCATCTTGACGAACATCACGTTCGTCGCCATGAGCAGGCACATCGAGCCGAACATCCGGCACCAGCCGGTAAAGATATCTGACGTATTCCGGCTTCTGCCCATACCAAAGGCCAGCGGCGAGGTGATCGTCAGCACGGCGAGGATAAAATACCGCTCTGCCATTTCCATAATGAGTTTGAACGTCTGAAACATGACGATGATGCCGCAAATCACGACAAGCAGCCAAGAACCGGTCAGACCGCCGAAGGAGGCTTCATCCGCAAATGTAATATCCACGGCGTCCGGCATTTGCAAAAGCTCAATGACGGTCGATGTCATATTCAGCCCCAGCTCGCAGATCTGTGGGCTTGCCACCAGCAGAAACGAAAAGGCAAACGTCCGTGTAAAAAGCAGCTTCGGGTCCTCCGCGTCGAAGCCGAGCCCCGCTGCCATGCCGCGCGTTGCCTGAAAGACGAGATTGCCGATGAGCAGCGCCCAACCGACGCCCAGCATGATCTGGCGGATGGTATCAATGACGGGCATGTGCTCCCGCAGATACGCAAAATCCAGACTCATGAGGTCAAACAGCACGGACGCAAAATACTCCCAGCATTCCAGGATCAGGCCATAGATCCATTCGATAAAGCCCTGAAAGAGCAGCTCCAGCAAGCACCGTCACCTCCGTTCCTCGCCGGATGATTCTGTTTAGCCTTGGATCGTTGCAAGACCCTGAAACAGCGGGGCAACATAGGCAATGAACGCGCCGATGCCGTTGATGACCGCCCACGCGATCCAGATGCGGCGCAGCCAGTCCCACGCCTGGTCAACCTTGTGCTGGTTGTTGGAGAGCTTCGCGCCGACAACTGCGACGGCGGACATCAGACCGGCCAGCACCGTGCTGATGCCTGCAATTTTGCTGTAAACGTCCACGATGATGCGGTTCGCCGCCGTCCACATATCCTCGACGGCAAACGCCTGCACACAAAACAGGCTGACGCACAGCAAAAGCAGCAGGCAGAGTGTATAAAAACGATATAGCTTTTTCATTGATTCCTCCAAAAATGGATGTACCGAAGACTGAGCAGCCCCCGGCGTTGAAATGTTCACATTTGAGCGATAAACTGAAAATATAAAGGAGTGAACGCCATGCTCTACGCATGTAATACCTGTGAGCAAACCTTTTGGGGCTTTGACCGCTTCATGCCGCAGCAGTGCCCGGAATGCGGGTGTATGACGGTGCGCAAAGCAACCGAGGAAGAACAGACCGTCTATGAATTGGAGCAGGCCCTGTCATGGCAGGCTGCGCACAACAGAAAAGAAGCATAAACCTGAGAACGGAAACCCGTTCTCAGGTTTTTTTGATCATTCACCGCCCCATTCCAGAACAAAGACAATGGAGAGAACTTCCTGCTCGGTGATTGCTTTGGATACGGCGCTGACAACGGCATCGTAGGAGAGTGGCAACCGGCTGTTCTCCGCAATTTCCCACGGGGAGGTCAGGGAGAATATCTCTGTATCACCAGTTTTGTTGGTCTGCGCATCATTGATCTTGAAACCGAGGAGCTTCGCGTCAACCTTTTCATGCGCCATGTCAGTCGTGTAGGGAACGAGCTGCCAGCCATTCTTCGTGCTGATGCTAACCGAAGATACAACAACTGTGCCGGTAGAAGCATTGATGATCTCCGCGCTGCCCGTGTGAACCTCGTCGCTTTCATCAACGACGAGCGGCAGTGTAACCGGCACGGTCACGGAAAACACTTCGGTGATCTCCCAGTGGGCGTAATACGTTTTATCTGCGGTTTCCGTGAAAGTGTCATTCGCCGTTACTTGTGTACCGCCGGTCGCTTCGGTGAACCAGCCTAAAAATTCTGCATTTTTGCGTTCCGGGTCCTTGGGCAGCAGCAGCTTTTCACCGTAAGTCTGCTCGGTCGTTTCACTCTGACCGGTTCCAAGATCCCATATCACGACGTATTTGTTTGCTTCAAACTGCGCGTAAAATGTTGTGCTGGCCGTGATCGAAGTGACGGTATTGTAGAGCTTGCCGCCTGTTTTGGCCGTGTACCAGCCCTTAAAGCTGTGTCCCTTTTTGACCGGGAGCGATGCAGGGATCGTCGGCTTGCTATTCGGCTGGACGGTTTCGCTGTATGTTGCCTTCCCGTCGATCAAACCGCCATTCGCACCTGCATCCCATGTAACCGTCAGCGAAACAGTAGCCCCGCAGTCATCGCATTTCCCATCGTTGTCGGCATCTACATGGTCAGCGTATTCATAGCCAGAATCTCCGCAAGCCGAGCACGTCTTGGTGCGCTTATGCTGCGTTTCGCTGTCCGAAACCCACGAGCCGTAGCTATACGAATGGTCAGCATAGTCATAGGTAGACGCACCGCAGCCGGAGCAGGTCTTTGTACGCCGGTGCTGGGTATCACTGTACTTGCTCCAAGAGCCTGTCGAATAGCTGTGACTGCTATACTCTGTTGTGGAGTACCCGCAGGTGCGGCAGGTGGCAGAACGGCTGTGCTGACTGGAAGAAGAATTGCTCCAGGAACTATAGCTCATGCTGTGGCTGGCATAATCATAATCCGTTGCACCGCAGTTCCGGCAAGAACCGGTGCGCCGGTGCTGGCTGGAGGAATACTGCTCCCACGAGCCATAGCTATAGCTGTGACCGCTGGAATAGATGGTTTCGCTCTTGGTTTGGCCACAAGCACAGCTATAATTACGGTATCCATTACTGGTGCAAGTTGCGGCCTGCTGACTCTGTAATACCCATGTATGGCTACCGCATTCCGGGCAGGTGCCCGACCCATAAGCACCGGATCCGTGGCTCTTGGTAGTGTATGTTCCTAAATATTGAACGTAATGGCAGCTATTGCATTCATTATAGTTGGCATGACCACGCGAGGAATGTGCGACTTCGACGTATGTTCCCTGGAATGAATACTTCCCACACGACGGGCAGTTGCCGATAATCGAGCCAGTCGAGGTGACGGAAATGCCCGGCGCACTCATGATGCCAACGGCTGCGGGGGTATCGGAATATATGCCGTACAAATCGTAGAAGTATTTGTTGTTCCGATTGGAGCCGGCCCAATCATAATCGTAGAACGGCACCGACGATTTGGGATACCCGATGATATAGCCGATATAGAGTGTATCGCCGCTGTCGTTTTCCCGCCAGAAGGCTTCTTC
>ERZ827490.2097-NODE-2097-length-22644-cov-5.835761_pt1 | contig 22644 bp, 19 predicted proteins | sample MGYA00519770_ERZ827490 | MGnify/ENA primary metagenome ERZ827490 (study PRJEB31778, sample SAMEA3449324) | human gut metagenome | biome: human gut; feature: human-associated habitat; material: faeces | place: United Kingdom | collected 2010/2012 ...
TTTATATCGGTGATAAACAAGAAAGAAGGTGCATCGTGCATTACGACACACCTTCTTGCTTATTGTTTATTATCTTGTTTCCTTATCGGAATCATTTCACTTCCTCAAAATCAACAGTGTCTCTGTATGAGCAACTTGCGTGAACGTGTTGCAAATATAGTGCAAACCCGAAAATAAGCATCCATAAGCAACCACAGCTCTTTACTGCAAAAATACAGATTTATTTTGAAAAAGAAATAGAAAAAAATATTTCTCCTTAATATATGAATAACTTAATGCATCATATTATATAGTTATTCATCTTTGGCTGGTTCACCTTTGACTGGTTCACTTTTGACTGGTTCACTTTTGATTTTATATTCATCACTTGAAATTACTTTTTCTGCTTCAGGGCCACTCTCTTTATTTGAATGTGAAGTTTCGATATTCATCTTTGAATTTGACCCAATTTCAAAAGCGGTAGATTCCTGCAATATGTTTTTTACATTTTCAATTATTGTTTTAGGTGAATCAAGAGTCTTATTATGATCTTGTGTAAATTCCAAAAATCTATCTAATGTATAAATATAAAATAATTGATCTGCATTATTAACTCTTTCGCAAAATTCTTGGGATAATGCATGTAATGGACCTATCTTTTTTCCTTCAATTTCTTCTATCCAATCACTTTTTGTATCATTGGTTATAAAAATTATACTTTTCTTTTCATTTACAGCTAGTCTTAAAATTTCTTCCCAATTTATGTAATCACCATAACGGTTTTCACTTTTTGAAGCATCTTTCCAACCTGGTGGAATTTTTTCTGCATATCTTTTTTGACCTTTTTCCTTTAATTTATCAATTTCATCCTTGGTAAAAGGTTCTAATACCCTATTATCAAGTAAATCAGCCATTTTATTTTGCATTTCACCATATAAAAGCTCATTCAAAATATATCCGATTTGTAAACCAAAATCTTCCTCTATTTGAGATTTTAATTTATTTATCAATTTTGCCGTCTTATCAGAAATATATGGTTGATTCCTTTTCGCATTTAATGATTCTTCAAAACTTTTAAAATTATTCTTCGCTTTCTTAATTTTATTATATTGATCTATTAGTACATCATTTATCCTATTATTGTATTCTTCCGCTGCATGATATGGAATCCTTATTTGTTCTGAATAATTTTCCATAACATTAAAGACTTGTTCTGCTAAACTTTTATTCAAACGAAATATGTCAAGTAGTGCATTTGCATCAAAGACAAACAAACAATTTTTAAATTTCGACAACAAGTCTTCTTTGTGAATACGGTAATATCCTCGAAATTTTGTTTTCATAAAAATTATAGTTTACTTGCCGTTACAGAGTCATAAGTTGTCGCTAATGAGCTAACTTTAATTTCATCACATTGTTTATCAAAATGAGTCAATAGCATTTCTACAAATCTACCATGATATATGGCATAATCAACAACAGAAAGATTTCGATCATTTCTACATAATATACCAAAAACAACTCTGTTTTTTTCTATAGAAGGGCGAATCCATGCATTAAAACGCCATTGGTCCGTATCATGTGTAAAATCTCCATCCTTATCATACATCCATGTGGTAATCTTTTTGTCATCTATATACTCTTTAATCTCCCTCACAAGTTTAGAAGGAGTTTCTGTTTGAACAAATATTGCCATAATATATTTTTATTTACATCGATTATTATTATCAATAAATATATAAGACTTCTACAAAACAACTTACATCTAATACTACCAATAAGAGTCATAAAACTTATTATAGATGCAAATATACCAATAAAAAAGTTGTTATGAATAAATTTCCTGTTTTATAATCATAATTATTTCCATACTATCATAATCAACCATTAATAAAAGAAATGAAATTAATTAATATAATCTTCAGTTTTGTTACCTTTGTAATCTTCAGTTATATTTCGAACAAAAAGAAAACGATGCAAATTCATAACAATACATTGATAGCGGAATGCTCGTCTTACGATTTCAAGGAAATGCTGGAGCGTAAGAAAGTAAAGTCATGGCTTAAATCTGTGTCGGCTTTTGCCAACACGGACGGTGGTAGTTTGTTCTATGGAGTAAACGATGACGGAGTGATTGTAGGTTTGGAGAATCCGCAAGCAGATGCTGACTTTATCAGTGAAATGATAAAGGCAAGACTTGACCCAGTACCAGAAGTACAACTTATCCCAATAGAACATGAAGGACGTACCTTGCTTGAAGTAAGAGTAAAGGCAGGAACGCTGACACCATATTATTATTATCAAGACGGAACACGTACAGCTTATACACGAGTTGGTAATGAAAGTGTGGAGTGCAATTCGCAACAACTTCTTTCATTAGTATTAAAGGGTACGCACATGACTTGGGATTCGCTACCTACACAAGTAGATGCCAACAAACATTCTTTCGTTATCCTTGCCAACACTTTCCGCGAGCAAACCCATCAGGAATGGAATGATAAGTATTTGGAATCATTCGGACTTGTCACATCTGACGGTAAGTTGACCAATGCCGGATTGCTGTTTGTAGACAATTGCACTGTATTCCAATCACGTATTTTCTGCACCCGTTGGACAGGACTTTATAAAGACGATGCTATCAGTTCCGTGGAACATCGGGCAAATCTTGTATTGCTTTTGAAATATGGTATGGACTTCATCAAGAATTATACCATGAGCGGATGGGTGAAGATGCCGAACTATCGACTTAACCTCCCCGACTATTCCGATCGTGCAATCTTTGAAGGGTTGGTAAACCATCTTATCCATAGAGACTACACAGTAATGGGTGGTGAAGTACATATTGACATCTATGATGACCGAGTAGAATTGGTATCACCAGGAGCAATGCTTGATGGCACACAAATTCAAGATCGGGACATATACAAAGTGCCGTCCATGCGCCGTAATCCAGTTATTGCGGATATGTTTACTCAATTGGACTATATGGAGAAACGTGGTTCGGGCTTAAGGAAAATGCGGGAACTTACGGAGAAACTGCCTAATTTCCTGCCGGGCAAAGAACCACAATATCAAACGGAAGCAATTTCTTTCTATACCACATTCTATAATTTGAATTGGGGAGAGAACGGAAGGATACCTATAGAGGAAGTGGCCAACAGGGTAAATAGTAGCCTTAAAAACTGCTCTTTGGATGAAGAATCTTCGGTGAAAACCTTCGGTGATTTACAGAAATCTTCGGTGAAAACCTTCGGTGATTTGCAAAATTCTTCGGTGAAGCAAAAGCGATTGGGACGGACTGCACAAAGCATTCTTGACCTTGTAATATCAGATGGTTCTATATCTCAAGATAAGATGGCGGAAAAAATAGGAGTCAGTAAACGAGCCATTGAAATGCAGATCGCAAATCTAAAAGCCAAAGGATTGCTTGTCAGAGAGGGAGCAGATCATGGTGGCTATTGGCGTATTGTAATTAATCCTAAAGCAGAAGAATAGACCTATGGGAATATATCTTATACCACTCTGTGTTATAGTTGCCATTTTGGTAATCGCCTTTTTGTTTGCTTCTTTACAGCAAGTAAAACATAAAACTCGATATATAGTGCTTTATGTAATAGCCATCATCATGCTATTTGCCGTTATTCCTATCAATGAATATTTGACTAAGTTTACGCAAATTTCAAGTGAAGAATACCTGCTTATTTTAATATTCGATATTGCGGTGGGATATTTTTGTATGTACATTGCCGGTTTGCTGAAATTCAATCTTCTTAAACAAAAAAATCAAGCATTAGAAAATGCCTTGACAGAAAAGCAACAAAAAAATGTAAATGCTCTATTAAAGCATCAAAATGAAAAGCAAAAAACACTTCTCAAAGGAGAACTTGAATGGTTAACAGAAAAAATCAAGGTATTTACTGAGGAAGAACAGAAAGCTATTCTTGCCTGTGCCTGCGCATTTGCAGAACATGACTTGATAATTGCTCCATCAATATCTATTCAGCAAAAAGATACGTGTAGCCAGCAAGACCTTATGTATTTTGTTTGTTCTGCTTTTTTCAACATGGGCAAGAAGCGTAATGATATTGTAAGTTTCTTATATAAAGTTTTTCCTATCTATTTTCCTGCTGGAGAAAGTGTATTGGCTAAAAAGATGCCGGGACAGGAAAGGGTAAAAGAGAGAAGGGAGAAAGAAAATAATTAAAAAACAATGTCATATTTTAATTGTACAACTTCCTATAATATAATTTTATTGGAAGTTACTTATACTGTCAGACAATTTATATAAATTTGTTTTTGGATTAAAACATTTTACTTCATGGCTAATTTAAACAGACTAAAAGTTGTGCTTGTCGAACAACAGAAGACAGGAAAATGGCTTGCAGAACAAATTGGAAAATCTAATTGTACTGTAAGTAAATGGTGTAGTAACTCAGTTCAACCAGACCTTAAAACACTTAATGATATAGCCAAAGTTCTTAATATTGATGTAAAGGATTTGATTGTCAGCAGTGTAAAACCATAAATGAGTTATTGTTATGGAAGTAAACAAGAAAGAGCTCAAAGAACAAGAGATACGCACTTTGTTCATTACTCCTGCACTCCAACAAAAAGGATGGGCAGTAAGTGTAAATATGCGTGAAGAGTACTATTTTACGGATGGTCGAGTACTTGTTGTTGGCAACCAACATTCAGTAGCAGAGGGCAAAAAAGCCGATTACCTATTATACCATAATGGCAAGCCCATTGCTGTGGTTGAAGCCAAAGACAATAAACACGCAGTTGGAGGTGGTATTCAGCAAGCCATAGATTATGCCCAAATCCTTGACCTGAAATTTGCGTACTCCAGTAATGGCGATGCTTTCTTGGAACATGACTTTATCACGGGGAAAGAAACCGAAATCAAGTTAGAGGATTTTCCCACAGAAGAAGAACTATACAACCGTTATCTTGCATCTAAGAACTATACTTCGGATGAACTCAACATAATAGAAACGCCGTTTTATTATGATGCACATAGCCATGAGCCAAGATATTATCAACGTATAGCGGTTGACCGTACTATTGAAGCCGTAGCCAGAGGACAACAACGTGTACTTGTCGTAATGGCTACCGGTACAGGTAAGACATTTACTGCATTTCAGATTATTCATCGTCTTCATAAAAGCGGAGCAAAGAAAAAAATCCTATATCTTGCAGACCGAAATATCCTCATAGATCAAACAATGGCTCAAGATTTTAAGCCATTCAAGAAGTTTATGACCAAGGTAACTTCTGTTGGAGAAGGTGAAGAAAAGATAGATTCATCATACGAGGTGTATATGGCTTTATATCATCAGCTAGTCGGAAAAGAAGGAAAGCCAGACCCGTTTTTGGAGGTACAACCAAACTTCTTTGATTTGATTATCGTTGATGAGTGCCATCGGGGAAGTGCGAAAGACGATTCTGCATGGCGTAAAGTATTGGAGTATTTCAGCTCGGCTACCCAAATTGGTATGACAGCCACTCCAAAAGCCGATGAAGGAGCAAACAACTTGGATTATTTCGGGAAACCTGTATATACCTATTCACTTCTACAAGGAATCCAAGATGGTTTCTTAGCTCCATATCGAGTTACTGCTGACTTTATCAACGTTGATTTACAAGGGTGGACTCCAGAAGAAGGTGAAATGGATTTATTGGGTAAAGAAATTGAGCAGAAACTATATCAAAGACAAAATATAGGTCGTGATCTTGCTATCAAGCTAAGGCGTAAAGTGGTAGCACACAGAATCACTCAAATGCTGCATGACATCGGGCGTATGACAAAAACGATTGTGTTCTGTCCTGATATAGAGGAAGCTGCCGAAATGCGAACACTACTTATCAATATGAATAGTGATTTGTGTAAAAAGTCACCCTATTATGTTACACGCATTGTCGGTGAGGATAAAGAAGGGAAAAAACAATTAGATAACTTTATCAGTGTGGATGAGCCCTATCCAGTGATAGTGACCACCTCTGAACTTCTATCTACGGGAGTGGACTGCAAAACTTGCGGATTAATTGTCATAGACAAAGAAATTGGCTCTATGACTGAATTTAAGCAAATCATCGGACGTGGTACACGACTTAGAAAAGACAAGGGTAAGTGGCATTTGGAAATACTTGACTTCCGCAATGCCACAGCAAAATTCAAAGACCCAGCATTTGACGGTGATCCGGAACCGCCAAAAGGAGGTGGGAAGAAGCCGAAGCCATACCAACCTGTTGACCCTGCTTCAACACCTGTGTCTGAACCTCGTGAGAAATATCTCATCAATGGTAAAGATATTCGTATAGCCCATGAGATAGTATCTGTTTTAGGGGAAGATGGCAAAACCATGAGAACAGAAAGTGTTCAGTCGTTTGCAAGAAAACAATTATTACGACACTATCAGACCCTTGATGAGTTCATACATACATGGACAGAAGCGGAACGTAAGCAAGCTGTGATGAACGAGTTAAAGGAATATGCCATTCTGATAGACGCAGTCCGCGAAGCGAATCCGGCACTGAAGGATGCAGACATCTTTGATGTGATATGCCACGTTGCTTTTGACCAACCACCATTGACAAGAAAAGAAAGGGCAAACAATGTGAAAAAGCGTAACTACTTCGGAAAGTATGAAGGTAAAGCTCGTGAAGTCTTGGAGGCTCTTCTTGATAAATATGCAGAGAATGGCATTCTTGACTTTGAAAAGTCGAATATTTTAGAAATACCACCATTTAATAGTATTGGTAAACCAACTAAGATTGTGAAATTATTTGGCGGCAAACTTGAATTTGAGAAGGCTGTCAGAGAACTTGAATATCAAATATATAAATCCGCATAAAAATGGCAGTAAACAATATCATAAAGCGAATCCAGAATATCATGCGACAAGATGCAGGTATCAATGGTGACGCACAGAGAATCGAACAAATGACTTGGATGTTCTTCCTAAAAGTTTATGACACGCAGGAAGAAACATGGGAGTACAAAGATGATAACTATAAGTCTATCATTCCAGAAGAATTGCGTTGGCGTAATTGGGCGGTGGACGAAAAAGACGGTGAAGCATTGACAGGTGAAGTTCTGCTTTCTTTTGTCAATGAGAAACTGTTCCCTGCATTGAAAAACCTTCCTGTAAATGCTGACATGCCACGAGCTAAAAGCATTGTTCAAGAAACATTTGCCTACTTGAACCAGTATATGAAAAACGGAACGCTTTTGCGTCAGGTAATCAACATTGTAAATGAAATTGAATTTGATGATGCAGAAGACCGCCACACATTCGGGGATATTTACGAAGGTATTTTGAAAGACTTACAATCGGCAGGTAATGCAGGAGAATTTTATACACCTCGTGCCCTGACTGATTTTATTGTGATGATGCTTGCTCCTAAGTTGGGTGAGACCTTTGGCGACTTTACCAGTGGTACAGGAGGATTTCTTACGTCTGCCCTTAATTATATGGCAAAGAGCGTACGCTCTGCCGAAGATGGTGAAAAGTTGCAAAATGCTGTTGTTGGTCAAGAATGGAAGCCGTTGCCTTATCTTTTGAGCATCACAAATTTGTTGCTTCATGATATTGAAGCTCCCAATATAACGCACTGTGATTCGCTTGGAACAAATGTCACGGATTTCAATGAAACCGATAAAGTGGATGTTATTGGTATGAACCCTCCGTATGGAGGCAGTACGGACGATAGCGTAAAGAGCAACTTCCCATTACGTTACCGTTCCAGCGAAACTGCGGATTTATTTATAGCCCTTATTATGTACCGTCTTAAAGCTGGTGGCAGATGTGGAGTGATTATTCCTGACGGCTTTTTATTCGGTACTGACGGAGCAAAGCTTGCGCTTAAAGAGAATCTTTTGCGTAATTTCAATTTACATACCATCATTCGTTTGCCGGGCTCAATATTTTCTCCATACACTTCCATTGCAACCAACATCCTTTTCTTTAATAACGAAGAAGCCGAAGGCTGCGAAGGAGGATTCAAGACAAAGGAAACATGGTTCTATCGTTTGGATATGCCGGAAGGATACAAACATTTCTCAAAAACCAAACCGATGAAGGTAGAGCATACTCTGCCTATTCAGGAATGGTGGAACGACCGAAAAGAGATAGTCAATGATGAAGTGGGAGAAAAAAGCCGTGTGTTTACTGCCCAACAGTTGATAGATTTGGATTGCAATTTTGACCAATGTAAGTTTCCGAAAGAGGAAGAAGAAATATTACCTCCGGCAGAATTACTTAAACAGTATTTTGAGAAACGTGCCGCACTCGACCATGAAATAGACAAAACACTTTCAGAGATTCAAAAGATTCTCGGTATAGACATAAAATCGTGTAACTGATTAATGGGATTTATTGGGAAAATGACAAACGAAATAGATAAAAAACTGACTGACCCTGAAAAAGTTTTTGTCTCTGACTTGAAGAGTATAGCAGGGGAAACAAGACGTCAAGCCTATCGTGCAGCCGACCGTATATTGGTCGTCCGCAATTGGCTTATCGGTTGGCGTATCGTAGAACAGGAACAAAAGGGAAAAGAGCGTGCCGGATATGGTAAACGGGTATTGGAACTTGCTTCGCAAAGCCTTACAGAAGAATACGGCAAAGGGTTTGGGCTGACAAGTGTCAAGAATATGCGTTCTTTTTACATCAAGTTTCGCAATCTTCAAATTCGTCAGGCATTGCTTGACGAATTCAATATAACTCAGCTTCCGATTCGTCAACCATTGTCTGACGAATCTGTGATACCATTCTATCCTAATGTGTCGTGGCTTCATTATGAACGTCTTATGCGTGTAGAAGATGAAGTCGCACGAATGTGGTATCTCAAAGAAACTGCTCGCACTCAATGGGACTATCGTACATTACAACGCAATATTTCTTCACAGTATTATCAACGTCTGCTTCAAACGCCGGAACAGTTGCGCCACGAAGTAAGCAACGAGATGAATCGCCTTACCGCAGATTTTGAACGGGACAAGCTCTCATACTTGAAGAATCCTGTCATTGCCGAATTCTTGGGATTGTCTCAAAATCCAGTATATAGTGAATCGAACTTGGAAACTGCCATTATCGACCACTTGCAGACCTTTATTATGGAGTTAGGAAAAGGTTATGCGTTTGTGGCACGACAACAGCACATCAAGACTGATATGGGCGATTTTTATATTGACCTCGTATTTTACAATATCATCTTGAAGTCTTATCTGATTATAGACCTTAAAACGACTCAAATAACTCATCAGGACGTTGGTCAAATGGATATGTATATCCGTATGTATGATGAACTTAAAAAGGAAGAGGGAAACAATCCGACTATAGGTTTGCTGTTGTGCTCAGATACCAGCAAAGACCTTGCCCGCTACTCTATTCTGAAAGATAGCAAGCAACTTTACGCTGCCAAATATCTCACTTATCTTCCTTCAGAAGAGGAATTAAGTCGGGAAATTCGTGAACAAAAAGAATTCTTTGAGTTACAAGAGGGAAAACGGAATATTGAAAAAGATTCAATAGAGGAAAAATGAACGGAAAGCAATTAAAAAACAGCATACTTCAGTGGGCGATACAGGGAAAACTTGTACCGCAAGACCCTAATGACGAACCTGCATCTGTGCTTCTTGAGCGTATCAGAGCAGAGAAAGCCAAGCTGATTAAGGAAAAGAAAATCAAGAAAGACAAAAACGAATCAATCATTTACCGTGGTGAAGACAATTCCTATTATGAGAAATTGCTCGCTACTGGGGAGGTGAAGTGCATTGATGATGAGATTCCGTTTGAGATTCCAAAAGGGTGGGAATGGACACGTATCGGTAATATTTTTAATCATACAAGTGGGAAACAGCAAAGTAGTAGTAACAAAAGTGGCGGAACGCCACAGAAATTTATTACGACATCCAATCTCTATTGGGGATATTTTGTTCTTGATAATGTAAAAGTTATGAATTTTACAGAAGAAGAGATTAAAACCTGTTCTGCTACAAAAGGTGATTTGCTTGTTTGTGAAGGTGGTGCAGGTTACGGTCGTTCTGCAATTTGGAACTACGATTATGATATTTGTCTTCAAAATCATGTCCATAGATTACGCCCATATGTAAATGGCATTTGCGAATATGTATATCACTTTATCTACCTATTAAAGGAAAGTAATAACTTATCCTCAGTAGGAACTGCAATGCCAGGACTTTCAGCGAACCGCTTAAAAAGGTTGTTATTACCATTTCCTCCTCTTTCTGAGCAAAATAGAATTGTTGTTAAGCTGGGAGAACTCTTACCACAAGTAAAAAAATATAGCAAATTTCAGAACTATTTGGATGATCTGAATGTAGCAATAAATGATAAGTTAAAGAAGTCTATCCTCCAAGAAGCTGTCCAAGGCAGGCTCGTTCCTCAAATTGCAGAAGAAAGCACTGCACAGGAATTACTTGAACAGATAAAGCAGGAGAAGCAATGCTTGGTAAAAGGTGGCAAACTAAAGAAGTCTACTTTAACCGACTCCGTAATCTATAAGGGTGACGATAACAAGTATTATGAGAGGATAAATGGGCAAGTCGTTGAAATTGAGCTTCCTTTTGAATATCCAAATAGCTGGGCTGTATTACGTTTGAAAGATATATGCCAGCTAACTGACGGTGAAAAGAAAAATGGAAAGGGCATTTGTTTAGATGCAAAATACCTGCGTGGCAAATCTTCCACAACCATTATTGAGAAAGGAAAATTTGTCTATTCCGGTGATAACATAATTCTTGTAGATGGTGAAAATTCTGGTGAAGTTTTCACTGTTCCACAAGACGGATATATGGGAAGTACGTTCAAGCAACTATGGCTTTCTTCTGTCATGTGGAAGCCTTATATTTTGGCTTTCATGCTGTTCTACAAAGAGGAACTACGGAATTCAAAAAGAGGTGCGGCAATTCCACACCTCAATAAAGATCTATTCTATAATCTGCCCATTGGCATTCCGCCATTTCAAGAGCAACAGCGTATAGTTAACCAAATGAATAAATTATTTCAACTTATCAAATAACTGTTCTATCATTGCCACTATTCGTCCTTGCTCATTAAGAGGCGGAAGTGGCAATAATAGATTATTCAAACTCTTAGAATTTAAGGTTTTACCTTTTACGGCATCTTTATAATCTCCAAGATTGGATATAATTGGCAATATGTGAAACAGATAATTTCTTGCTCTATAATCTTCGTCCACAAAAGGATATATTGATATAATTGCTTCATTATGATATGCTGAAATACTTAAAAGAGAAGTTCTTCCTACCGTTAGCTTAAAACTCATTATTAAAGTTCCAACAGGGGATATTTCTCCAAACATGCTTTTGGCACATCCCGAAACAGTTTCTTTTGTTGTTTTAACCAATCCGTAATCAGACATATCTGAAATTGAAATCCACGGATATTGCCCATTTACCCAATACTTAGTTTCACCTCGCGGCGGTGTCTTTCCAATAGACATTTTTATGTATTGACCAAATCTAACCCAAGTCCAGCTATCAGGCAAATCAAAAGGTATCTCCCCTGTTATATCAATACTCTCATCGCCTATCCTCTCATAATACTTGTTACAGTTTTTATCTTTTCAACAATACGTTGTTGTTCCCTATATGGTGGCATTGGTACCAAATAGTTTTTAACGGTTGTTGTGGAGAGTTCTTTTTGCTTTGTACTTCCGTCTGATTTATCTTCAATTACAGATTGGACAGTATCACTTGCAAAGTAATAGTACAAGTATTGAGACAATACATAGGCTTTAAGAGGACGAATAACTGTGACATGGCTATCTGCAACTGCAAGTTCGTAAGGATTAAGTGCTGAGTAATATACTGCCATGCGTCCTAGTGTTCCCAAACCGGTGGAGTTCCACATTAAATCTCCGTCTTGTAATAATCGCTCCTTTGCATAGAAAGAAAGAGTATCAGGGTCTATAAATTGGGCTTTCTCTATTGAGAATCCACTCCATTGATTACACTTTTGTGCTACAACAGGATATTTCTTTACTAGAGAATACTTGGGAGACTTACCTCTTTGGATATAAGAGCAGATATCATTGAGTCTTACCCAACTCCAGTTATCAGGTATTTCAAATGGAATTTCGTCTGTAATATCCATTTGCGTATTGCCAATCTTCTCGAAGTACTTGTTATCGTCACCTTTGAAGATAACAGAATCAGATAACGCAGATTTCTTTAACCTACCTTCTTTGATGAGTTTTTGCTTCTCTAATTTTATCTGTTCGAGCAATTCTTGCGCTGTGCCTTCCTCTGCTATCTGTGCAACTAATTTACCCTGTATTGCTTCTTGAAGAACAGATTTTTTAAGTTTCCCAAATACTTCTTCATTGAGTTTATTTAGAGCCATCTGAGAAAAATCATATTTATCAATAAGAGGCAACACCTCTCTTATGCGCTCAACAATACGATATTGTTCATGTATTGGAGGAATAGGCATTAGATGAGCTATTAATTTCTCTCTTGAAATATTCGGCTGAGCACCACCTTCACCTTTCTTTATAAAGTCAATTTGACTTCCCATAAGAAAATAAAAAAGAAAATAATTGTAGATGCCAATGGGAGTACATGCACAACAAGCCTGATTCGTAGTCAATTCGCATCCTGCTATAGCAACCTTACCGATAGTAGCTCCATACATTGCTATCAGCACATCTCCCATTTTGTTTAATCTTAATGAGCACTCTTTTAAAGCCTTATCTGTGATTTTTATCTCTGTATCATTTACGACACCATTATTAAGTTCACCTGTTCTAAGCCATAAAATATTACCACCATAGTAGCTGGCATTACTTTTAGCAGGAGTTGCTCCTGCACCCCAATCACCGATATATCCCATTCTGCACCATTCCCACCCTTGCGGAATTTCAAACGGAATCTCGTCATCAATACACTTCACCTCTCCAGTGGCGATAAACTTCTCATAATAGGAATTCAACGCATTTGATTATCATCGTAATTTATTTGGTGATAATATATTGTTTCACTAATAAAAATAGAAATGGATATTAAAAGTTTTGAAGAGTGTTTGCGTCAAAGTAATATGGCAGAAAACACTATTTCGGCATACTTGTATGCCATCAAGGAGTTCTATTCTCGACACAAGGATTTGAATAAAAAGAATCTCCTGATCTATAAGACTTACCTTATTGAGAAGTTTAAACCAAAAACAGTCAATCTCCGCATTCAGGCTATGAACAAGTATCTTGATTGTATGGGGAAATCTCGTTTAAGATTAAAATCCGTCAAGGTTCAACAGCGTAGTTATTTAGAAAATGTAATCAGCAATGCCGACTATGTTTTCCTAAAGAACAAACTGAAAAAGGAAGAAAATCAAGAATGGTATTTCGTTGTTCGCTTTCTCGCTGCCACAGGTGCACGAGTTAGCGAACTTATTCAGCTGAAGGTGGAACACGTACAAATAGGATATTTTGACATTTACACCAAAGGTGGTAAAATTCGCCGTATCTATATTCCGAAGACTTTACGTAAGGAAGCCACAGAATGGTTTGGTAAAACTAAGCGTACAAGCGGTTATCTTTTCCTCAATCGCTTTGGCGAGCGCATCACCACCAGAGGAATTGCGCAACAATTAAAAAATTATGCTATTAAATACGGATTGAATGAGAAAGTGATTTATCCTCATTCGTTCCGCCATCGCTTTGCCAAGAATTTTTTAGAGAAGTTCAATGACATTTCTTTGCTTGCCGACCTGATGGGGCATGAAAGTATAGAAACTACTCGTATTTATTTGCGACGTAGCAGTGCCGAACAGCAGGAGATTGTCGATAAAGTCATTACATGGTAATACTAGTTCTTATTACTCATATAGTTACTTGCGTAGTCATACAAAACGTATACTTTTAGATAAGAGCCAAATGCCTCCAAAATTATGAAGGCATTTGGTAGTCTATTTTTCATTTTCTGTAACATATAATACTTTGCGACCTATCAGAAGTCTAAAGGATATTAAAGCAAACACTATAGTAAGAAATATTTAATCATATCCTAATCATTTCCTTTTGTCGTTGTCCATTTTTCAATAAAAGATTGACATTGTTCCTTCACCGCCCGATACATGGAATAATGCGCAAAAGATTCTTCCTTATATTTCAGACTACTAACAGAGGCGGCAACAGCCCACGTCAAAATAATGGCTACAATAGCCACAACATATCGAAGTTTTATATGATGTCCCCGTATAAACATCCCATTGATATTGGGTGGGATAACGGTTATTGGATGCTTCAGCTCATTGATTTTTGAAAGTATTTCATCCTGCCGTTTTAATATATTTTCTGTATTAATCTCAATATTAAGGCGATTGAGATTGTAATCACAAATGTGGGTATATATGTATTCAAGTAACCTTGATTTTTGCTTGAACAGTTCAATAAGTTTGGGGAACCATAGTGAAAAAGGCAATGTATCCGGCTGTCGATTCCAAATGTGTTTCTTCACTACTGACAGTGCATCGTTCCAGCAAGTACAGAAGCTTTTGGCAACTCCATTATAAATGGTCTTTTCATCCAAATCCACCTTTATATGTTGCTCCGGTTGGTTTGGAGTTACATTCTTCCTATTAACGCATTCCTTCAATTCATTGATACTTTGACGCAAATTTGCGAGATTTGCAGCTACTACATCTTCTTTCATTATCTTCTACGTTTTGAGGTTTTATAAAAAGGTTCGTTTCTTTGGTTATCCTTGCTTTTATCATCCCGCCATCCCTGTTCGTTACTGGTTCCTCCACCAGCACTAGGAACAATAGCTTGATGGGGTTGCACTATAAGTTCTGTTGCCACATTACCCAATGTCGCACAAAGACGGTTAAAGCTTAGATCTGAATCAAGTTTAGAACCGGCAATGCTAAATTCATCCATGCAAAAGGATATACCACGAATATTATCAGAGTTTTCTGCACGATTAAAACGTACATCTATTCCCTTTTCTTTGAGCACATGGAAGAAGTCATGCCATGAGCGAGATGCCGCCAACGCATCAAGAGTTGAGGAACGAAGATTATACTTACGTAATTGATGAGGACGCAAACGGCTTTTATTTCTAGCTTTGCTGTTTTTAGTAGCAAAGTAAAGTTTATACTCTTTTGTTAGAGCACGACAGACTTTTGCATTTCGTATCCTTTCGTTGCTATCAGAAATGAGATTACCGTCATTGTCTACCCGGTTGAATATGATATGGCAATGTGGATGTTCCGTATCATGATGCCTGGCTATGATATATTGGGTATTGCGAATCCCCATTTGCTCCATCCATTTCTTGGCAATCTCCACCATAAGTGCATTTCCTTTTTCGTCATTGGGAAAACGGACGGTATCTTGCGGAGAGAAAGCAAGCGATACGTGTTTCACCGGACTTTTTACTTTCGGGCGCATAGAGGCTTGTAGCTGAAAAGAATCTGCTATGGTTTTATTGTTGATAGCACAGATACCTTCGTATGCCAAAAGTGTGGCACTCTTTTTCTTGTTCTTTTGGTCATTGGCATAATTTACTATTCCTCCAAAATCGGCTCTTGTTTTAATCTTCGCTATCATGATTGTTATTTTTTACTTGGGTGATAATTCTGCTGACTTCTGATATAATAGAAAAGCATTGTTGTTTCACTGCTTCCAAACCATAGATGTGCATCTGATGGGCGATCTGGTTGACATTATTGGCTATACCGGAAAGGTCACGGATTGCCGACACCATTTCCGGACTGATGCGCTGACCGACTTCACAGCCCATTGCAGCCTGGTGGCAAAATTCATTGACAGACAATCCTGCCTGTTGGGCTTTGGATTGTATATAGATATAGTCGTTCTCGGTAAACATTACCCAGAAACATTTTGTGCGCTTCTGGTAACTCGCCAACTTTGGGCGACCACCAAGTTTCTTTTCCTTCATACTTATATAAACTTTGATGTGCATAAATTGATTTTTTGAGAGTGGCAGTTCTATCCGCTTGCCACATAGGTTTTAGTGACACTAAAACACAAACTTGCCACTCAAAAAATCTTCCTATATTTACCTTGTTCTATTCGGCTTAGTTTGCCATCTTTGATAAAGGCTTCTATCCATTTGTTTGCCGTACTTCCATTTTCACCTAAAGCTAAAACAGTTGCGTCATAATCTTTTTTGGTGAATGTTTCTGGCAACATATTATAAAGGGTATTCCTTCGTGCGTAAATGCCCGTTTCTTGTGAAAGGGATTGTAAACGTTTGGGCTGATTTCCTGACAAGTTTCGATAGATGAACACTGCATGGCAAAGCAAGGTTTCGCAGATACTCATGGCTATGGCATAGTCGTATTTATGGCAAATCAATTGTATAGTCCTGTCAGAGGAATATGATTCGTGAGTCATATTCTCCAAATGCCGGACAGCGGTCAACACCATCATTATACGATAGGCAATCAGTCCCATACGTCGGACTACACCCTGCATCTTGTTATCTACTTCGTCACAACATTCCTCATTCACCCGACTGAGATATTTTATAAAAAGTTCCTGCAAATCAGAGGGAAGAGAAAAGGAATAATTACCTTGTCTGACAAATTCTTCATGCAGATGGCAGAATTTATCTCCCAACAGTTTGAACATGGCATTCTTGGATTGGGAAATATCATTTGTGGCAAACACGTTTCTTATACCTCTCTTGAAACGAATGATATAAAAACAGAAACGGCTCATCAGACCGTTTTCCGCATCAGGTATCAATTTCCTTACCTGTTCGGGAGTTCCAGCCAAAGCGACTGACACTCTTGGATTGCTGACTTCGCAATATTCCCTGTCCTTGCGGCGGCTTAAACTGACTAACTCATGGTGAAATGCCTTTCGTAATACATCTGAATAATTACCATAGTCCGACTTCAAAGTTTGGCTTAATGTGTCACCTTCCGATTCAAATAGTAGTCCGATTCCGTCATTATCTCCCAGTATCTTCAGGAAAGAACTTGCGCTACTGTTGGCAGGAATGACAAGCATTCGCATAGGCGGTTCAGTTGGCATGGTCATTCCACCATCTTTCTTGCCTTTGATGTAAGCGTTCATTGCTTCTTTGTACTCCTGCTCCAATCGTTTGGAAAGTTCATGCAAATTACGATTGATAGGTGCTACAAGTTCCCGGCATAAAGTCAACGCACCTTTCCCCATACCGGCATCTGCTACTACAAACAGATAAAGGTTCGGATAAACGATGCGTTCATCGTACACTCCACAAATATTGTGAAAGCAGACAGACAAACACACAATCGCCCCAATCAATATTGTATCACGGTCATCCAGCGATATAGAATTGTTGACAACCTCATTTAGAAAAGAGGGAAGATGCTCAAATACACACTCAGGAAATTCAGGAAGTTCTTCCTCTAACTTTATCCATTTACCCGTTTTTCCATTCTGGATATTTGGTAAAATGGATAAATGCTCTTTACTGAACGGAGCCAATGAGATTCCGGCTCGGTTTGCCAGATGGAAGAAAGAACGAATGGTAATACCTTGTCCTTTGGCTTGCAGACAATGTGTATATTGTTTGTCGGTTTCTTCCCTTTGATAGTTAGGGTAAAACCTGCTAATGCGGTGATAATACTCCCGTCCGTTTTCTCCCAATCCGTCCACAAGCGCAAAGCCCAATTCTACCCAATCTTTATAATTGGGTGTTATATCAATGGCACGCTGCTCTATTTCCCGGACAAAATGTTCCACATCTTCCTCCACCTTATTGTATAATGGAGTGATACTTGGCATATTTGTTTGCTGTATTTCAGAAGGGACATTCTCCCAATCTTGGGCGGAAAATATTTTCTTCGACATCATCTTTGTATTTATGGTTAATATATGCTTGTGGGTCATAAGGTAAGAAGCATGAACGAGCCACATCACTGCCAGACATATCCACTAATGGCAAACCTGTCGCTTTGATGCAGTTGGCAACAGCCTTGAAGTACCGGGAATGTTCCCAGCCTTTCAAGTCAACAGGTATTATCCACTTCAATCCATTACCGGATGGACTGACAAATAATAGTTCTGTATCAAAATACTCATGGTTGAGTAGTTGCTGTTTTAACTCCCCTATGTTATCCACATGATCGAAATCCAAACACATCAATCCTGAGTGCATAATCAGTTCCTTCTCATTACGCTTGCGGAATAATCCCGAAAAAGTACAATAGTCGAAATGAGTGGCTTTATATCTTTTAGCTTCGGGAGAAGATAGCATCAAACGCAGGGCTTCGGTTTGTGGTTGGGCATAATGCCCTATGATATAACGATACACATCCACAATACCTACCGCCCTTATCGGTTCGATGTTTTGAATAGGCTTGCGAAAGAATGAAAAACAATAGTCTGTCATTTCCATCATCTGATAATCTTTTTAGATTCGACAAATCGTCTGGCTTCTTCCATTAAGTCATCCTGTGTCTTATGTGATTTGTTCTTCAACCAATCATCAATCTCTGATTGCAGGAAAGCCAACGCTTTATTTATTTTATGTACGGGAATCTGTTTGGTTGATACCCATCCATAAACCGTTTGCTTGGCTGGATGTGATGGAAGATAAGCGCAAAGCTCGTCTATATCCATCCACTTAGGTGAGTTACTTGCCTGCTTATGCTGCAAGGCATTTACTTTGGATTGTAGTGCTTCTACGGACTCAATCAGGTAGGACAACGCATTCGGCATTTCCTCTAATGAATTTACTTTATAGGCCATTTTTTCTTCGTATTAAAATTTATGCCGCAAAAGTATAGGGATGCTTATAGGTGCTAAATAGGTGCTTGACCGCCACCAATCAACCACTTATTTACCACTGACAGATTTAAGTTTCATTAATACGAGAATTTATTGGAAGACATAATAAAAGGAGAATAAACCACTATTGGGACTAACACATTCCTTACGAAAGCCTCTATGCTACAAAATACCCCTCAAAAAGCCGATGCTTCATGAGGGGGGGAAACGGTGGTAAATATATGACAAGTATCACATAAGTCGTTGGTGCTCAATGGTGGATAAAACCACCACAACCTATAAATCCAAATTCTCTATATGCAGTGTATTGGCGGCTTTCTCTTTTTGTTCGTTTACGATGTGCGTATAAATCTGCGTGGTTTTGACGTTAGTATGTCCCATCAAAGACTTGATGGTGTATATGTCAACGCCATTTTCCAGTAACAGCGAAGCATAGCTATGTCTTCCACAATGGAAGGTGATGTGCTTCTTGATACCGGATGCTTCTATCCAGACTTTCAACGGGCGAGAAATCCAAGAGGCATCAGTCAATCCTTCAAAAACAAGTGCTTCATCATCGTCTGGACGTATGCCGCATAGTTGAAGTGCCTGTTGAATGACTGGCTTGTAATCGGGCCTTTTTGTCTTTTGCTGAATTACGACTGCTTGCCATGTACCCTTGCTTGTTTGCTGAATTTGTTTCCATTTCAAAGTTTGAATATCACCATGCCGCAATCCAGTGAGAATAGAGAACAAGAACGCACGTTTCAAAACATCATCCTTGCAAGGAGTATCAACCAACATTTGCACTTCATTCATAGTAAGCGCAACACGAGGTTTCTCAATGTTTGTTATTCCCTTTACTTTCGCGCTTATATCAACGGTCAGATATTCATCAATGAACGCCTGTTTCAATCCGGCTTTGAGTATAGAGAAATAAGTCGATGCCGTGTTTTGTGAGATAGTACCTTTCTTATTTCCTCCCATTGGAGCACGGAGAAGGAACATCTTAATATCTTCAAGCAGTTTAACGGAAATCGCCTTGAATGGAATTGGTTGCCCTTGTGAATACATTTTCAATAATTCACCTACACGCCTCCAGTTGACTATAATCGAATCGGAACTGTTAGGATGACGTGTGCTTATAATACCATTGAAATACTTGATAAAATCCTGTTCGCTCCGCTCATTCTGTGCAGCGATTTCGTTTTCCTTATCAGTGTATAGGATGACACTATCGTATTCATGCTGCCGTAACTTCCGCACATTGTCGGCATAGATACAAGCCTCTTGGTCTATCGTTGAACGACATTGGATAATTCCATTCAAATCACGTTTAGGCTTATAGTTGAATGTTCCATCCGGTAAGATACGTGCTATGGACGATTTGTCCCAAACTGGTGTAGATATAGTTCGGTTAATGGATTCTACCACACGGCTTGCACGGGTTGAACCTCGTTTGTAAACAGGGTATGATTCTATAATCAGATACCACTCTTCTTTGTAGTTCGACCTTCTGAGCTTGACGGTCACTTTGGTATTAGGTAATGCTTTCTTCATAACGACTTATATAATTTATCAATTTCAGATTTGGGAACATAAACATAGTTGCCGATTTGGCGTGTAGGAATAGAATGACGGCGTATGTGCTTAAAGACACTGCTGTCATTGATATGGAATTTCTTGGCAATCTCTCCGATAGTATAACAGTCTTTGGGTTCAAAGGACAATGCTTCCTTTTTTCTCTTTCTACTCCTTGCCTTTGTTTTGAAGTGTTCATCCATATACTGCCGACTAAGGCGTATCAGACGCTGGCCAAAATTGTATGACGGTATCAAGCCTTGCCGTATCATACAATAAAGTACATCTTTACTAATGCCGTAAATCATCATAGCTTCTTTTACAGTTAGATACCCTTTGCTGGATGGTATCCGTCTAATCAGTGCTTGGCGTATCGCTTCTTTCTCTTTTGCGATTTGTCTTTTCTTGTATGCTCGTTTGGAACAAGCAGGGCTACAATACTTTGACATCAATGTGGGAGGAGTAAAGATTTTACCGCACTCCTCGCAACATCTTTGGATGGTGTAATTTCCTCTTGGCATATTCTTCTCGTTATAAATGGTTTATATCAATTTAAGTTGTATCTTATCGCCAAATAAGACGTGTCGCAAATATGTTGCAAATAAGAGATAAAAAAGCCCATAGAAAACACATAGCAACCATGAACCCTATAAACGCAAAAAGCGTGCAACTCATTGAGCTGCACGCTTTTGCTTGTTGTTTATTATCTGTTTCCTTATCGGAATCATTTGACTTCCTCAAAATCAGCATCCTGAACGTTATCATCTTGTTTGCCGTTGTTCTGTCCGGCATTAGCCTGACCTGCGTTCATATCCGGACCAGCCTGTGCACCACCTTGCGCACCGCTCTGAGCGTACATTTCAGCACTTGCAGCCTGGAATGCAGTATTCAGTTCGGCCATAGCGCTATCGATAGTTGCCATATCCTGAGCCTTGTGAGCATCTTTCAGTTTCTGAAGAGCTGTTTCGATCGGAGCTTTCTTATCTGCCGGCAACTTATCACCCAGTTCCTTCAACTGAGTTTCAGTCTGGAAGATTAAACTGTCAGCCTGATTCAACTTGTCGATCTTCTCACGTTCTTTCTTATCTGCTTCTGCATTAGCCTCAGCTTCTGCTTTCATCTTTTCGATCTCTTCTTTGCTCAAACCGCTGGAAGCCTCGATACGGATAGCCTGTTCCTTACCTGTAGCTTTATCTTTAGCAGATACTTTCAAGATACCGTTGGCATCAATATCAAATGTAACCTCGATCTGAGGAACACCACGGCGTGCCGGAGCAATGCCAGTCAGGTTGAACTGACCGATTGATTTATTCTGTGCAGCCATCGGACGCTCACCTTGCAAAACATGGATGGTAACCTCGGTCTGATTGTCGGCAGCAGTAGAGAATGTTTCGCTCTTACGTGCAGGAATTGTAGTATTAGCGTCAATCAATTTAGTCATAACACCACCCAGAGTTTCGATACCCATTGACAACGGAGTTACATCCAACAATACCACACCTTTGATTTCGTCAGTCAGTACAGCACCTTGAACAGCGGCACCTACAGCTACTACCTCATCCGGATTAACACCCTTTGAAGGAGTTTTACCGAAGAAATCTTCAACCAACTTCTGTACAGCCGGAATACGTGAAGAACCACCTACAAGAATTACTTCATCAATATCTGAGTTACTCAAACCAGCATCTTGCATTGCTTTCTTACAAGGTTCAAGACAAGCCTGAATCAGATTGTGAGCCAAAGATTCAAATTTAGCACGAGTCAGAGTCTTAACCAAGTGCTTAGGTACACCACCTACCGGCATGATATACGGCAAGTTGATTTCAGTACTTGTAGAAGAAGACAGCTCAATTTTAGCTTTTTCAGCTGCTTCTTTCAAACGCTGCATAGCCATCGGATCCTGAGTCAGGTCAGCACCTTCGTCATTCTTAAATTCCTGAACCAACCAGTCGATAATTACCTGGTCAAAGTCATCACCCCCCAAGTGAGTATCACCGTTTGTAGAAAGTACTTCAAATACGCCACCGCCGAATTCCAGAATAGAGATATCGAATGTACCACCACCTAAGTCGAATACTGCAATCTTCATATCTTTGTGAGCCTTGTCGAGACCATAAGCCAACGCAGCTGCTGTCGGTTCGTTTACAATACGTTTCACTTCCAGACCGGCAATCTGTCCGGCTTCTTTTGTGGCCTGACGCTGTGAGTCAGAGAAATATGCAGGAACAGTGATTACTGCTTCTGTTACTTCTTGTCCCAGGTAATCCTCAGCTGTCTTCTTCATTTTCTGCAGAATCATTGCTGAAATTT
>ERZ827490.2101-NODE-2101-length-22613-cov-7.105328_pt1 | contig 22613 bp, 19 predicted proteins | sample MGYA00519770_ERZ827490 | MGnify/ENA primary metagenome ERZ827490 (study PRJEB31778, sample SAMEA3449324) | human gut metagenome | biome: human gut; feature: human-associated habitat; material: faeces | place: United Kingdom | collected 2010/2012 ...
TTTCCGCTGAACCGAACTCCCGTCGCGCGGCCTCCCCACCAGTCAAAAGCCTTTGAAAGGAGATAGGAGGGGGCCGGGGTAGGGAAGAGGGAAGCTTCTCTCAGAAAGTTTCCCTCCCCCGCTCTCCCTCTCCTCCCCCCTCCACGCACAAAAAAAGGGAGCCCCCGCAAGGGACTCCCTTTTTCCACAGGTAAAACTGCCAGAGAAACGCTTAGTGGGGGCCACCCACCAGAATCAGCGGAACTTCAGGGATATAGGTACAAATGAGCAGGACGATAAGCATCAGGGCGATCATGGGCAGAGCCTGACTGGCGATGTTCTCGAGCTTCGCCTTGGCGACGCCGCTGGCCACGAAGAGGTTTACACCCACGGGCGGCGTGATGAAGCCGATGGCAAGGTTGACCACAATGATGACGCCGAAGTGCAGCGGCGATACGCCCACGCCCGTCACGATGGGCAGCAGGATGGGAACGAGGATAACGATAGCCGCCAACGCTTCCATGAACGTGCCGACGATGAGCAAAAGCACGTTGATGAGCATCAGGATGACGATCTTGTTCTCGGAGAAGCTCAGGATGGCCCGGGCCACAGTGCCGGGCACGTCTTCGATGGTCATGATGTTCCCGAACAGGGTCGCCATGGCCATCAGCACGATAATGACGGCGGAAGTCTCGCAGGACTCAATGCACGAGTTGATAAGGCACTTGAAATCCATTTCCTTATACAGGAACAGGCCCACGATCAGACCGTAGAAGGCGGCGATGGCCGCGGCTTCGGTCGGGGTCATGATGCCGGTATAGATGCCGACGAGCAGGATGACCGGGGTGAGCATCGCCCAGATGGACTTCGTCAGATACAGGAGATAGTCACGCAGCTTCGGGGGCGCGGTGCGGGGGTAGTTTCTCTTTTTGGCGACGAAGTACACATAAACGCACAGCGCGACGGCGAGCAGCACACCGGGCACCATGCCTGCCATGAACAGCGCGCCGACGGAGGCGCCGGTGAGCATCGCGTAAACGACCATGGGGATGGACGGCGGGAAGATCGGGCCGATGGTGGCACTGGCCGCCGTGATGGCGCAGGAGAAGCCGTCATCGTAGCCCTCTTTGCGCATGGCGTCGATCTCAAGCTTGCCGAGACCGGAGGCGTCGGCAATGGCGGAGCCGGTCATGCCGGAGAAAACGAGAGAGGCGAGGACGTTGACGTGCGCCAGACCGCCGCGGAAGCGGCCGACGAGACCCATACAGGTGCCGAAAACGTACTCGGTGATCTTACCGGCGTTCATTACGTTCGCGGCAAAGATAAACAATGGTACCGCGACGATGGTGCCGTTGGTAAATATCGCTTCGATGGTCTTCTGCGCCACAAGATGCAGGCTGCCGCCCGCGCCGGTGATGAGCGCGCCGAAGCCTACGCCCTTGATAAGACCGTCGGTCAGGAAGTACAGCGTACATGCGGCGATCATGCCCGCAGGGATCGGCATACGCAGCACGAATATGAGCACGAATGTGACCAGAAACACGATAAGAGGCAGATGCTCCAGCATTTACTTGTCCTCCTTTCCGGCGTCGTCCGTCTTGCTGACATCGTTCTTTCCGTCATCCGGAGCGGGGGCGCTTCCGCCGTGGCCGGAGCTGAAATCGATGCTTGTAAGATCTATGTTCTCCTGAGCGAGGGATTCTTCAATGGCGTGCTCCGCCTCGCTCTTGTCTTCGTTTTTCATTTTTTCGATATAGTACGCATTGCCGCAAAGTACCATGATATACTCATATATCTCCACGAGCGCATACAGCATGAGGATCGCGATCATGACGACGTACGGGAAATACACGATCGTTTTGGGCCATTTGAGAATGGTGGTCACCTGATGGCGTGCCGCCAGACCCAGAACGTAATGGAGCGAGGGAAGAATGTTGCAGAATGCCGTGAACGCAATGATGATGTCACCAAGCATGGCAACGACGGCCTTGCCCTTGATGCTGAGCTTATCGTACAGAAGCGTGAATGTAACGTGTGCCTTCATGCGCTGCGCATAGCAGGCGCCGAGCAGAACGAGCCACAAAAAGCAGCTCTGCTCCACTTCGCCCGCCCAGGCCTGCGGCTGGCGGAGAACATAGCGCATAAAGACCTGATAGCAGAAAATGATGAACAGCGCCGCGAGCGCAATGGACGGGATGTACTTCTCCACGCAGTCGCGGACAAAGCCGAACGCTTTTTTACCAGCCAATGCAGATCTCTCCTTTCGCGTGCGGAAATAAAAAACCCGGGGAGTCGGGTTGCCTCGGCTCCCCGGTTGGGGTCAAAGGGGTTACGCCATCGCCTGGATCTGCGCAAGGAGATCCTTATCCCAGGTGTCGGAGATGGGATCGGCGAGGTAGGTTTCGAGAACGTGGTCGGCGAACGCAGCGACGTCGGCCTCGTAGATCGTCAGACCCTGCTCACGCAGGAAGTCCTGAACTTCGCTCTCGGTCTTGATATTCTGCTCGTCGCAGGCGACGCGGGCGGCCTCAACGGCTTTCATGACCCAGCCCTTCTGGGTGTCGGTCAGCTTGTTCCAGGTGTTGAGGTTGATGGTCGGCCACACGGAGTCAACGAGGTGGTTGGTCAGGGAGATGGATTTCTGCACTTCGTAGAACTTGGCGGACTTGACGGTGGGTAGGGGATTGTCCTGGCCGTCAACGGTGCCGGTCTGGAGAGCGAGATACAGATCGTTGAAGCCAACGGCGGTCGGGTTCGCGCCCATGGCCTTGCCGAGGAACACCCACGCGTCGGAGTTCGGCATGCGGAGGTTGATGCCCTTGAGATCCTCGGGGGTCTTGATCTGCTTGTCCTGAGAGAGGGAGATCTGGCGGGTGCCGAGATAGAACGCGCCGAGCGGGAGGATGCCCTGCTCTTCGGCGACCTTCTGGAACATATCCTTGCCGATGTCGCCGTTGAGGACCTTGGTCATGTGGTCATAGCTCTGGAAAACGTAGCCGGCGGTGAACATGGAGATCCAGGGGGAGCCGTCGGTCAGCCAGGAAGCGGAGGAGTAGATCATGTCGACGTCGCCGTTCTTGAGCGCGTCGTGCTCGGTGTCCTGACCGTACAGCGTGCCGGAATCGTAGCACTCAACGGTCATGTTGCCGCCGGAGATGGACTCGAGGGTCTCCTTGAAGACCTTCTGAGCAGCGCCGTGGGCATCGGTGGGGACGGCAGCGATGGAGAAAATGAGGTTGACCGGCTCGCCGACGTCATCGGTCGGTTCTTCGACGGGCTCGGCCGCGGGTTCCTCGGCGGGAGCGGCGGTGGACTGCTCGGCCGGAGCGGCGGTCTGACCGCAGGCGCAGAGCGCAAGCAGCATGACGAGTGCGAGGAGCATGGCGATGAGTTTCCTCCTTTTGATTTGTACAGACGGTTTGTGTATGGCAGCCGCGGGTTTTTCCGCCCGCAGATGTGCCCGTTGGGGTGTCAGGCGTACAGCCTTTCCTTGATGCGCTGCGTGATACCCATCAGGATGTCGGCACATTCCATGACCTTCCGGTCGGTCATGACCTGCACCGCGCCGGAGGAGCTGATGCCGGCGACAAGAGCGCCTCTCGCGTTATAGACCGGCACGCCGACGCAGCGGACGTTCAGCTCGTGCTCGCAGTTGTCGATGGCGAAGCCGCGCTCGCGGGTGCTCTGCAGCTCCTGCAGGATTTTGTCCTTATCGGTGATCGTCTGCGGGGTGTGCGCGGGAATGATCTCGGGCAGACGGGAGAGCCATTCCTCCGGCGGGAGATTGGCGAGGATCGCCTTGCCGATGCCCGTGGTACACAGCGGGGCGTGCTCGCCGCAGATCTCGCGGTACGGCAGCTCCTTCATCCGCGCGATCGGATGGGCGACATACAGATACAGAACGTCCGTTTCGTACGGGATGCCGAAGTAGACGACCTGCCCGGTGCGCTCGGCGGCCTCAAGCAGGAGATCGTACACCGCGTGCGGGTAGCCGAGATGCTGGTTGATGATGAACGCGTGCTCGAGCAGCTTGTAGCCGAGCGTGTATTTCCGGTTGGGAAGCTGCTGCAGATAGCCCATCTGGCAGTATGTCGATATGATGTTGTGCGCGTTGGACTTGCCGATCCCGAGCTTTTTGGAGATCTCGGTGACGCCGAGCTCCGGCTCGCTGACCGTGAAGCATTCCAGAACGCGGAGCGCTTTGGCAAGGGAACTGACGATCGGTTCGCTCATGATTTTCCTTCTGTCGGTTGAATTTTGTATTGTTCTCTGATAGAGAACAGGATTTCTGATTACGATACAATTATAGCGTCAGGCGAAAAAACATGCAATAAGTAAGTTGATTTTCTACAAAAATCACATGGGAAAATGCGTGTTCCTGTGTACAATATCCAAAAAATCCGCAAGCTTGTTCTGTATGGCGCAATGATCGCCGCCGGCGCTTTCTGCGCGCGGTTGCGCGGGATATTTTTATGAACTATAATGCAGAAAACGAAAGGGGTGTTTCCATGATATACGATACGTTGGAGCACGCGGGGCAGTACCGCAAACTGAGCGGAAATCTCGCAAAGGCGCTCGATTATCTCACCGGCACGGAGCTGGAAACGGTGGAGGCCGGACGTGTGGAGATCGACGGCGAGCGGGTGTTCGCGCTCTTCCAGAGCTATGAAACAAAGCCGGAAAACGACCGGCCCGAGGCGCACCGGAAGTATATCGACATCCAGTACCTCATCGAGGGCGAGGAGCTCATCGGAGTTGCGCCGCTCGCCTCGATGGAGCGGGTGGCCGAGGCTGCGCCGGAGCGCGACATATGGTTTTATGAGGGCGAAACGGCAAAGCTGCCGCTCGGCGGCGGGCGGTTTGCGATCCTCTTTCCGCAGGACGCGCACGCGCCGTGCATCGCCGCGGGCGAGTGCCGGCCGGTGCGGAAGGTCGTTGTCAAGGTCGCCGTTGAACCGGCGGAATGAACCGAAAAAACGATACGAAAAACCGGAGCCGATGCGCATATCGCATCGGCTCCGGTTTTACGATTTATTCGGTCACGGCGTCCATCGCCGCGGCGTACCACGCGCCGCCGTTCGGACAGACGAACGCCAGTTCGTAGGCGTTCTGCATGTTGTAGTTCTTCTGCTCCTGCCACGAGTTTGCGGTGAAGTCCGCCTTGTAGCGCACGGTGCAGACAAAGCAGTTCGCGCCGACGAACGAGAAGTCCGTGAAGGTGAGCTCGTCATAGCTCACGCTCGTCGCGGAGGCCCAGATCATCGCGTCGGTCGATTCCTGAATGTAGCGGTACAGATCGGTCGTCCACATAATGCAGTCGAGCAGGCTGTAGTAGCGCCGCATGGAGGCGCGCGTTGCGGGGTTCATCTCGATCTCGTCGTTTTCCACATCCTCGCGCGTCAGGGCGAGATTGCCCTGGAACGAGCGTGAGCTGTAATCGATGTATCGGTTGAAGAAGTACCGCACGCGGTCTTCCACGGCGCTTTGCAGCGAGGCGTTGTTCGGATGGAAGAACATGAGCTGCCCGTTTTTCCCGACGAGCGGGGAGAGCGCCGTACCGTCGGCGGCGGTGGCCTGCACGTCCGGCAGAGAGTAGAGACCGTCGAACGACCAGCGTACGGTGTCGAACGCCTGATCGCCGGTGTAGTTCTCGAGCCCGCGCAATATGCCGCGGTCGGAGCTTTCGGCGTCGTCGAGCGTGAGAACCGCGCCGCAGAGCGTCACCGTGACGTCCGACGGGGCGGTGATCGAAACGCTGTAGCGCGGCAGGGGAAGCGCGTAGCGCGTGACGCCGTCGCCCGCGTCCGCTTCGGGCGCGATCTCCGCGCCGGAGGCGTCCGTGACGGTGATCGAACCGTACATTTTTTCCACGCGGTAGCGCGTGAGAGCGGGGGCGGCCGTGAAGCGGCTCTCGATTGCCGGCATATCCGGGAGCGCAAGACCCGTCTCGGCGATCTGCGCGTCCGTGAGCGGGATGCCGTTGATATATACCGCTTCGCCCGCGAGCGCCGTGATCTCTACGGCGGTGCTGCGGAGATTGCCGAGCGCTTCGCACGGCGCGATATCGCCGACCTGCCAGAGATGCCTGCCGAAGCCGAGATCGCTGTCCGGCTTTTCGGTGAGCGACACGGTACACACGTCCACACCGCCGCAGCGGACAATGAATTTGGGCGCATCCGCGCGGTTCTCCGGCGCGCGGCGGTAGGAAAAGCTCTTCCCGGCGAGCAGAACGCTCTCGTACTCCTCATAGAGCGCCGCGGCGTCGTCAAATTCACCGGACTCGCTCTCGATCGAGGCTTTCACATAGCCGAGCCACGTTTCCGGCGCGGTGGTCTCCATGAGAGAGTCCATCACATGCTCCGGCAGCGCCTGCTCGTACACGCGCAGGTATTTATAAAACGCCGCGCACCCGAGCGAGGCGAACAGCAGCCACACCACGGCGTACAGGACAAGGAACCGCCGCCAGCGCCGCCTGGAGCGCTTTGCCGCGTCGTCCGGCGCGGCGATGCTCTCCGGCGTGCCGGACGGGACTTGCGTTTTCTTTTCTTCCATACTCAATCCCCCTCCGGCAGGACGATAAACGCCGTGGGAATATTGCGCGGTCCCGTGACGGAAGCGCAATTGTTGATGATCTCGCCGTCGTATACCATGACGCTCGAGGAGCCGCCGTCGAGATTGCCGGCGTTCACCGCGCCGTATTCGAGCATGATGTCCGCTACGTCCTGCATCGTGGCGCCGAGGGTGTTGATCGAGCGGCCGTCGAGCACGAGCAGGAGAACGCTCCCGTCGGCGCACTGGCCGATGGCGGTGCGCGGGTTGACGCCGCCGCCGAGGTTTTTGGACTGCACCTCGCCGTTGATGATGAGCGAGGAGGCGAGCCCGTCGTGCGTGCGGAAGCTCACCGCGTCGGTGAGTCCCTGCGCGAGAGCCTCGTCCGCCGTCATGGTGCCGACGTGGAGGATGTGGTCGGCGTCAAAGCCGACGACGTTGTAGCGCTCGTCCTCGCGCGCGGTGTGGAGCAGCGCTCCGCCGGAGATCACGAGCCCCTGCGGCACGCCGCCGTTGCCGCGGCCGTTTTCGTCGTTGAAGCCGCCCGCGTTCGTTCCGGCAACGCCGCCATACTTGGCCACAAGCTCCGTGAGCTGCAAGCCGGGGGTCTTCGCATTGAATTCCTCACTCGAAACGCCGAGAATGACGCGCGAAGGGTCGCGCACGATGAGCAGCTTGCCCTTGGCCGTGCCGTGCGTGATGGCGATGAGCTCCACGCCGTCGTCCGCCGTTTCCGTCCCGCTCTCCGCGGCGGGGGCGATGCGGATGAGAGAGGTGTTGACCGTTTCGGTCTCGTCGTTTTCGGTGCTCTCGCTCTTGAAGGCGTCTACCTCCTCCTGCGAGAGAAAGATGTTCGGGATCCACCGGATCGCGCTCGTTTCGCGCATGGAGCGGCAGAATTTCTCCGTTATGGTCGGGGAGGGGCCCTTTTCCAGCACCCAGATCACGCCGAGAAGCGTGATAAGCAGCAGCGCGAGCGTAACAAGGAGAAACGCGCCCAGCCGTCCCAGCGGACGGGCGGTATTTTTTTTCGGTTTGCTTTGTTCGTTCGGCTGCATGAAGTCATTCCTTTCCGGAGAGGGTATTTCTATTGTATCCGCGAAGACGGACGATTGCAAGGGAGAGGCGAGAGAAAATCGTTAAGACTTTATAGAATGTTAAAGGGGAGGAGCAGAGCCCCTCCCCTACGGGGATAAGTCAAAAAGGTTTGCGGGGGCGGAGCTTTGCTCCGCCCGAGGGTGGTCTGTGGGGAATCATGCGCTCTCCGGTGCGGCGGCGCCGGAGAAGAGCGCGGCTTCCGCGCTCTCATAGGCGATGTACCAGACGGTCTGGCCTTCCTCGAGACCGGAGACGATCTCGACCTTGTCGCCGTCCGATACGCCGGTCACGATCTCCACAGGGCCGGTCAGCTCGCCGGTCTTGGCGTCGAAGCCGGTGTATACGACCGTTTTGAAGCCCTGCTCCGCGAGCGCCTCGGCGGGGAGCCAGAGGACGTTTTCCGTCGTGCCGACGGTGAGCACCGCCATGGCGTTCATGCCGTCGAGCATATTCTCCGCGCGCGGCATGGTGATGGTGACGGTGTATTTGCTGTTGCCGCCGTTATTTTTCCCGTTCGGGTCGATGGCGGTCACGGTGCCGGTGAAAGCGCGCCCCGGCAGCGCATCAACGGTGATCTCCGCCTCCTGCCCGGTGTGAACGGAGAGAATGTCCATTTCGTCCACCAGCATCTGCACGCTCACCGTGTCCATGGGAGAGATACGCATCAGCTCGGTCTCGGTGCGGTCGTACATCTCAAAGGCGGGCGCTTCACCGCCGCCTCCGCCGCCGCCCCAGATGATCGAGTCGTCCGGGAATTCCGGCTCCTCCGGCTTCTGCGGGCGCACGACCCAGAGCAGCACACCGTTTTCGTCATACACAAGATAGACGAGATCGCCCTTGGCAAGCCGGTTGGGATTCGATGCGGCCCAGTCGGAGGCGTCCGCGTCCCAGTCGTAGACGGAAACGCCGTCAAAGCTCGTCACGGGAATGCTCTCGGCGTTCTCCGTATCCACAACGGGCTCCGCCGTGAGATCGACGTCTGCCGCGGCGGGCGCGGCGAGGAACGTCATGCTGCCGAACGTGACCTCGGAGAGAAGCGCCGGACGGACGGTGTATTCCTCCGGAACGCCCTCGGAGGGGCTGGCGAGCAGAGCCGCCGTATAGGAGCCGGTATTCCGCATGACGCCGAGATGCGCCGTATCAAGATCAGACACGCGCCCGGCGGCGGACGCCGTGACGGTCCCGGTCTGGTAGAGCCGGAAGAGCTTGAGCATCGTGTCCTCATAGTCGCGGTGGAGCTGGGAGAGACGGCGGTATTCGCCCTCGGCGTCCACATCGCGCAGCGTGAGCACCGTCGCGCCCTGCGTGATCTGCCGTTCCACGGCGGTGTTGACCCCCGCGACCGTGCCCGCGGCGGCGGTCACGTTCCAGGCGCTGTGCGCATAGAGCGTGCCGGTGCCGACGGTCTCGCCGTCGAGCAGAATGTCCGCCTTCGCGCCGAGCACGGGGCCGTTATCCGTGAGCGTTACGGTGAGGGTATTGCCGCGGCGGATCTCGATGCGGCCCGCATATTCCGTGCCGTCCTCGCAGCGGACGGTGACGCTCTTGCCGGGCGTCGCGGCGTCGGACGCCGTTTCCGCGTCCACGGCCATGCGCCCGTCGAGCGAGACGACCATGAGAGCGCCGTGCTCGCGGATGACGGACTGCACGTCGTCGCCGGCATTGGCGTAGATCGCCTTGACGCGGCCCGCGGCGGGCGCGGCGAGATAGGCGTTCGTCGCGCCGGAGGCCGCGGTGCGGACCTGGCCGGCGAGGTATTCGAGATTGTTCTGCACCGTGGCGATCGTGTTCATGACCGAGGTCTTGTCCACGGTGGCGAGCGCCTGCCCTTCGGCGACGACATCGCCGTTTGCCACGAGATATTCCGTGATCTCCACGCCGTGCGGCACGGTGATCTTCACGCCGTCCCCGCCGGAGAGCGTGCCCGCGCCCGCGACGGTGGAGTCAATGTCGCCGCGCTGCACGGCGACGGATTTCGCCGTGCCCGTGTTCTCCTCCTTCTGACCGGAGGAAAGCATCGCCGGAAGCGCCGCCATCAAAATGGCGACGACCACGAGCACCGCGGCGATGATGATATTTTTTGTTCTTTTCCGTTTTGCTTCCATGTCAGCCTCCGTAATGCAGTGCGTCGATGGGCTTCATCTTCGCGGCCTTGTTTGCCGGATACAGCCCGAAGATCACGCCGATGGCAAAGCAGAAGATCGCCGCGAGCGCAACAACGCTGCCGCTGAGCGCAAACTGCATGCCGGCGTCCGCCGCGATGGTCGAGGCAAGCCGCAGGATGCACCACGAAAGAAAAATTCCGATGACGCACCCGAGCATGCAGAGAACGACCGCTTCCATCAGAAATTGCAGCAGTATGGTGCCGCGGTCCGCGCCGATGGCCTTGCGGATGCCGATCTCGCGCGTGCGCTCCGTGACGGTGACGAGCATGATGTTCATAATGCCGATGCCGCCGACGATGAGCGATATGCTTGCGATGCCGCCGAGCAGGATCTTGAGAATGTTCGTCACGGACCCCATCGTGTCCTCCATGACACTCATGGAATAGACATAGAAGCTGTCGCCGTTGCCGAAAAAGTCATAGAGGAATTCGTTGACGGCTGCCTCGGCGTCGGCCATTTTCGTGCCCTCCGGCGCGGTGACGTAAAATTCGGAAATCGCGCTGCCGTTCTGGGGGTACTGCCGCGTGAAGGAGGTAAAGGGAATATAGACTCTGGGAACGCGGCTGCCGCCGTAGACGAGCGAGGTGCGCTCGCCGAGCACGCCGACGATCGTATAGCGCATGCCGTCGATGGAGAAATCCTCGCCCACACAGTCGGCATAGCCGACGATCTGCTCGGCAGCCTGCTTCGAGAGGACGCATACGCGGCTCGAGTTATCCACGTCCGTATTCTTGAGGAAACGGCCGTATTCGATCGTGAGACCGTTGATGTCGGCATATGCCGGCATCGTGCCGTAAAGACTGATGCTGTCGCTTGAGGAGCCGGCCTTTCCCTTGGCGTCGCCGGTGTTGACCGGCGCGACGGCCTCGACATACTCGTTCTCCTGCGCCCATTTCCTGAGATCGTTTATGGTGAGCGAGTTTCCGACCTCCTGCCGCCAGACGTAGGCGTCCACATAGTTGCTGCCGAGGCTGGATACCTCGTCCGTCACGGTGTTCGTGGCGCCGTTAACAAGACTTACGAGCACGACGAGCGCCATGACGCCGATGATGATGCCGAGCATCGTGAGCGCGGCGCGCATCTTATTTGAGCCGATGCTGCGCAGCGCCATTTTAAAGGATGATATCATAGCTGCACCTCCGTGACGCGCCCGTCGAGAATGTGGATGCTGCGCTTGGCCTGACGGGCAATGTCGTTGTCGTGCGTGATGAGCACAACGGTGTTTCCCTGCTCGTGCAGCTCATGGAGAATGTCCATGATCTCGCGGCTGGTTTTGGAGTCAAGGTTGCCGGTCGGCTCGTCTGCGAGCAGGAGCGAGGGCTCCGTTACGAGCGCGCGGGCGATGGCCACGCGCTGCTGCTGGCCGCCGGAGAGCTCCGTCGGCAGGTGCTTGGCGCGGTTGGAGAGACCCACGCGCTCGAGCGCCGCGGCGACGCGCCTGGCGCGTTCCGCCGGCCTTACGCCGCGGTAGACGAGCGGAAGCTCCACGTTCTCCTCCGCGGAGAGCTTGGCGATCAGATTGAAGTTCTGGAAAATGAAGCCGATCTTCTGATTGCGGACGCGGGCGAGCTGTTTTTCGCTGTAGTCCTCGATGGGGATGCCGTCGAGCCGGTAGGTCCCGGCGTCCGCCACGTCCAGACAGCCGATGATGTTCATCAGCGTGGACTTGCCGCTGCCGGAGGGGCCGATGACGCTCACGAACTCCTTCGGGAAAATGTGCAGCGTCACATGGTCGAGCGCGTGGACGCGCTCCTCGCCGATCTGGTAGACCTTGGAAACGTCATGTAAATCGATCATAGCGTTATCCTTCCAGCGGCTCGCTGTCCGCGTAGGCGCCGTCGTCCTCGGCGATAACGGCGTCGCCGCCGCTCGCGTCCTCGATCCACGCATCGCCGCCGCTCGCGTTGCCGCCCGTGCCGTAATAATAGGCGTAGGGGTCGTAGGCCTCCTGATAGTACACGGTCTGTCCTTCGGTGAGACCCTCGGTGATCTCCACCATGCCGCCGCCGGTAAGACCGGGAATGACCGCCGTTTCACCGCCGAGCGTGCCGGTGGCGGGGTCATACGTCGTATAGACGAACGAGCTGTCGCGCGTCTGGCGCAGCGCCTTTTCGGGGATGAGCAGAGCGTTATCCACGCCCTCAATGCGGATGAGCGCCTTGGCGGTCATGCCGGGGAGCATGCGGGGGTCTTTATCCAGCGTGATCTCCACGCTGTAGCTCGTGATGCCGTAGCTGCTCTTTGCCGAGCGCTCCACCGCCGTTACGACGCCGGAGAACACCTCGTCGCCGATCGTGCTCACGGTGATCTGCGCCTTCTGCCCATTCTGCACGGAGAGGATATCCGTCTCGTCCACGCTCACGGTGAGCTTCATGCTCGTATCCGACGAGAGCGTGAGGAGCTTCGTTTCGCCGGTTGCCGCCGTGCTGCCGGAAGAGGACGAGCCGTCTCCGGAGGAATCCGAGCCGTCTGAGCCGTAGGAGGAGTAGGCATTCATCATGCCGCCGTACACCATGCCTCCGCCGCCGGCGGAGGAGTCCGTTTTATCGGAGGAAGATGTCGTTTTGTCGCTGTAGTCAATGGAGGAGACGGAGCCGTCAAACGGCGCTGTCACCGCTCCGGCGCTGTACATGCCGAGCAGCGCCATGAGATCCTCCTCTTTCTCACGGCGGTTCTTGAGGACGGATTCGTAGTTCGCGCTGTAGGCCGTGTCGCGCAGCGTGAAGAGGGAGTTCCCCGCGTACACCTGTCGGTTCTCGGCGGTGTTTACCGCGGAGACAACGCCCGCGTAGCCGGTGATGCGCAGCGGGTTGTGGATATAGAGCGTGCCGCTGCCGACGGTATTGCCGTCCGCATCCTGCACGCTGGCCGCGGCATCGACCGCCGGGCCGTTGTCGGTGAGGAGGACGGTCGCCTTGCCGCTCTGGAGCTTGTCCACCGTGCCGGGGTACGTCTTTTCGTCTACGGTCACGCTGACCTTGTCGCCCGCGGCGAGAGAGCCGGCGTCGATATCCACGGCCATGTAGCCGTCAAGCGAGAGCACCGCGAGAGCGCCGTGCTCCATCATGCAGGCAGAGACGTCGTCATCCTTCTGCGCGTAGACGATCTTCACGCGGCCGTTCACGCCGGTCGTTATGTACGGCTGCACCGTTTCGCCGGTCGCGGCGCGCAGCTGCTCGTCGAGCTTATTGAGCTCCGCCTGCACAGTGCTCATCGCGCCCATAACGGAGGAGAGCTCCACCGTGGCGAGCGCGTCGCCCTTCTTCACGGTCTCGCCCGCTTTGACGAGGATCTTTTCGAGCTTCACGCCCTTGGGCAGGACGATCTGCTGCGTGTCCGCGTCGGTGAGTATGCCCGAGCCGGAAACGGTCGTGCTGATGCTGCCGGTCGTGACGGTCGCCTCGCTCACGGTCGGGGCTTTCATGCTGCCGACGGCCTCGCTGACCTTTTTCTTTGCCGCGCGCACGCCGAAGAAAATGGCGAGCGCGAGCACCACAACGATCGACACCGTCACAATGATGCGGCGGCGCTTTTTGCGCTGCTTTTCGCGCCGGATCGAGGCGAACAGCGCCTGGTCCCGATCCCCGGACTGCTCCGGGGCGGACGTTACCTTCTTTTCATCCATACGTTTGTTCTCCTATAGTCCCTAGTTTTTTTCGGATAGTATATTTATAAGACGTACCAAAACCGGATTCGGTTCTGTTATGCCGGTGACAATATGGTAACAAACCCCGCTTTAAAAATAAAGCGAGGTTTGTTTAAGACTTTATTAAAATAGGAAAATCACTTCACGATGACGTTTTCCTTTCCGCACTGCTCTTCCAGCTCGGCGACGAACGCCGGGTGGATGAGGCACGGCGCGCCGAGGCGCTTTTTCGTATCCTCCATATAAAGAACGATCCTCTCGTTCCCGGGGAACATCGTGAGCAGGAGCTTTACCCGCCGGCAGAGCGGATGGTCCGCGCTCGGGATGCGCACGTAGAGCGTGCGCGGCTTCCCGTCCGGCTTCGCCGCCGGAGGAGCGGGAGAAACGGCGGTGCGGCCCGGCACGTCCAGATCGGAGAGCGGGCGGATAGAGTCAACCATGAGCTGCGGCTCCTTCTCGTCGCGCAGGGAGATCTTTCCGCGCACGAGCAGGGGCGCGGCGTCCTGCACATAGCTCCCGCCGGAATCGAGCGCGCGCTGGAACGCCAGAAGCTCCATCGAGCCGGTGTCGTCCTCGAGCTGGATATAGCTCATAAGGGTGTTGTTTCGCGTCGTGCGCGTTTTGTAGCTCGCCACGACGCCTGCGATCAAAACCTCCTGCCCGTCGCGGAAGCGCTGGGGGTTCCCCTCGGCAAAGTCGTTCAGGATCGCGCCGATGGCGACCGCGCCGACGTCGCGCGCCCGGTCGCGGTAGTCGTCCATCGGGTGACCGGTGAGATAAAGCCCGGTCGTTTCGCGCTCCATTGTCATAAGCTCCTGCCGGGTGAATTCCGGCACATCCGGCAGTGGGATGGTGCGGACGCTCTCATTTTCGGATTCGTCGCCGCCCATGCCGAAAAGGTCAAGCTGTCCGGCAATGTTTTTGCGGCTGTCGGCGGTGACGCTGTCGATGATCGGCCCCGAGGCCGTGAGCAGCGCCCGGCGCTTGAAGCCGAGCGAATCGAACGCCCCGGCCTTGATGAGCGATTCCACGGCGCGGCGGTTCAGATCGCGCGGCACCATCCGGCGGCAGAACTCGTCGAGCGTGCGGAACGGCCCGCCGCTCTCGCGTTCGGCCTTGAGCTCCTCGATGAAGCCCCAGCCGATGCCCTTGATGGCGACAAGACCGAAACGGATGTTCTCGCCCAAAACGGTGAAGTCGGCATCCGACTCGTTCACGTCCGGCGGCAGGAGCTTGATGCCCATGTCGCGGCACTCGGCGATATACTCGGCGACCTTCGTGCTGTTATCGAGCACGCTCGTGAGCAGCGCCGCCATATATTCGCGCGGGTGGTGGCATTTCATGTACGCCGTGCGGTAGGTGACGAAGGCGTACGAAACGGCATGCGCTTTGTTGAAGGCGTAGTTGGCAAAATCGACGATCTCGTCATAGATGCTGCCCGCGACGTCCTCCGGCACGCCGTTCGCAACGCAGCCGGGGATGTTCCGCGCCGGGTCGCCGTGGATGAAGGCGACGCGCTCGGCGTCAATGACGGCGTGCTTTTTCTTGCTCATTGCGCGGCGGATGACGTCCGCCTGGCCGAGCGAGTATCCGGCAAGCTCCCGGAACACCTGCTGCACCTGCTCCTGATAGACCATGCAGCCGTAGGTGACGCCGAGGATCGGCTCGAGCTTCGGGTGCTTGTAGCGGATCTTTTCCGGATGCTGGCTGCACTCGAGGAATTTCGGGATGCTGTCCATCGGGCCGGGGCGGTAGAGCGCGATAACGGCGGTGATGTCTTCGAGAGACTTCGGCCGCAGCGCGGCGCATACGCCCGTGATGCCCGCCGATTCAAGCTGGAATACGCCGGAGGTCTTGCCCGCGGCGAGCATGTCAAACACGGCAGGATCGTCCATCGGGATGGTGTCGATGGAGAAATCCGGTTCCCTGCGCCGGACGAGTTTGGCCGCGTCTTCGAGCACCGTGAGATTACGAAGGCCGAGAAAGTCCATTTTCAGCAGCCCCAGCTCCTCGAGCGTCGTCATCGTATACTGCGTGACGGGGTTGCCGTCGTTCGTGGCGAGCGGGACATATTCGTACACCGGCCGGTGCGTGATGACAACGCCGGCGGCGTGGGTCGAGGCGTGGCGCGGCATGCCCTCGAGCGCGCGGGCGGTGTCGATGAGATTTTTGACCTTCTCGTCGCTCTCGTACATCTCTTTGAGCGGCTTGGAGAGCTTGAGCGCTTCGTCGAGCGTCATGTTGAGCGCGCCCGGGCCGCTCGGTACCTGCTTGGCGACGGCGTCCGTTTCCGCGTAGCTGAGATTCAGCGCGCGGCCGACGTCGCGGATGGCCATGCGCGCGGCCATCGTGCCGAAGGTGACGATCTGCGCGACGTGGTCCGCGCCGTATTTGCGCGTAACGTAGTCGATGACCTCGCCGCGGCGGCGCACGCAGAAGTCCATATCGATATCGGGCATGCTCACACGCTCGGGGTTTAAGAACCGCTCGAAAAAGAGCGAATACCGGATCGGGTCCACGTCCGTGATGCCGAGCGTATAGGAGACCATGCTGCCCGCGGCGCTGCCGCGCCCCGGGCCGACGGGGATGCCGTGGCTTTTCGCGTAGTGAACAAAGTCCCAGACGATGAGGAAGTAGTCCACAAACCCCATGCGGTGGATCATGTCAAGCTCATACCGGAGCTGCGCTTCCATCTCGCTCGTGCCGGTCTCGCCGTAGCGCCGGACGTACCCTTCGCGGCAGAGGCGCGTGAGATAGGCAAAGCTGTCCGTTTCCCCCTCCGGGAGCTTATATTCCGGCAGGTGGTAGTGGCCGAACTCAAAATCGTAATGGCAGCGCGCGGCGATCTCCTCGGTGATGTCCGCGGCCTGCGGCTCTTCGGGGAAGAGCGCGCGCATCTCCTCCTCGCTTTTGAGATAAAGCTCGGGGGAGGAAAACTTCATCCGGTCGGGATCGTCCACAGTCTTGCCGGTCTGGATGCAGAGAAGGACGTCCTGATTTCGGGCGTCTTCCTTATTAATATAATGCGCGTCGTTCGTCACGACGAGCGGGATGCCCGTTTCGCGCGAGAGACGGCGCAGCCCGAGCGCGGCCTTGCGCTCGTCCGGGATGCCGTGATCCTGAATTTCCAGGAAAAAGTCCTCGCCGAACAGCTCGCGCAGCTCAAGCGCCTTTTTCTTTGCGCCCTCGTAATCGTCTGCGACGATGTGCCGGGAGAGATATCCCGCGAGACAGCCGGAAAGACAGATCAGCCCCTCGGCGTGCTCGTGCAGCAGCGCCCAGTCGATGCGCGGCTTGACGTAAAACCCGTCCGTAAAGCCGCAGGAGACAAGATAGCAGAGATTCCGGTAGCCGACGTCGTTTTTGCACAGAAGGATGAGATGGGAATACTCGTTATCGATGCCGTGCTCACGGTCAAAGCGGGAGCGAGGCGCAACGTATACCTCGCAGCCGATGATCGGACGGATGCCCTCGGCGAGACACGCGCGGTAAAAAGAGACCGCGCCGTACATTACGCCGTGGTCCGTGACGGCGAGCGCCGTCTGTCCCAGCTCCTTGGCGCGGCGCGCGAGCTCCTTGACGCGGCAGGCGCCGTCCAGCAGGGAGTATTCCGTATGCACGTGCAGATGGACAAAGCCCATATCAGTCTCCTTTGTACTCTAATAGCTTCTTTAACCGGTGGCTCATGCAGCTTTTGGACACCGGGGGGCTGGCGAGCCGCGCAAGATCGGCAAGGCTCGACTCGGGGTTGGCGATGCGCAGCATGGCCGTTTCCTGCAAAATATCCGGGAGCGTGTCGAGCCCGTATTTCCGGTCCAGCTCGCGGATGGCGTCGAGCTGCTCCTGCGCGGCGAGGACGATCTTGTCGGCGTTCGCGCTGTCGCAGTTGACGCGGCGGTTGACGGCGTTGCGCATGTCCTTCTGCATTTTTGCCTGCATGATGCCCATCGCGGCGAGCGGCGCGCCGATCGTTGTGAGCACGTCCTCGATGGCTTCGGACTGCTTGAAATACGTGATGTATCCGCCGCTGCGCACGGCATCCTTGGGCGCAAAGCCCATTTCCAGCATGAGATTGAACGCCTCGCGGCTCACGCTCGGGTGGCTCGTGAGCAGCTCGAGATGGTAGCGCTTGTCCGGATCGGTCACGCTGCCGCCGGCGAGAAACGCCCCGCGGAAGAAGCTCTGCCGGCAGCAGTCGGTTTCGAGCATGCCGTAGTTGATGTGGTGGGAAACGGCGCTCTCCTGCCCGAAAACCTCCAGAATCGAGAGGATCTTTTCCGGCGCTGTGATGAGGAACGTGCGCTTGCCCGCCGCGCCCTCCGGCGGCACATGGTCAAACGAGAGCGAGAACGCGCGCCGGAAGAGCTTCGGCAGACGCTGGGCAAAGGCATCGTTCGCCGTGATGATGCGGATCTCCCGCCGGTCGAACGTGTGGCAGTATAAAAGCACGCCGTAGGCCTCGGCCCTCGCGCAGCAGGTGCGGTTGAGCGGAACATGGCACAGCTCGTTTTTGGCTTCAGACGAAAAGGACATGGGAAAAACCCCTTTGTGTGTTTATCCGTAAATGCGGGTGGGGGAGGCTTCACGATAAAGATCGCGCAGCGCCGCGGCGAGCGCGGTGGGATCGTGGCGAACGAGCGCCTTTTGCCAGAGCGCCACGGGCGCATACCGGACCGTGACGCCGAGCGCGGTGAGCGCTTCCTCGTCCGCCGTGATGGGAACGGCCCCTTCACGGAGATATTCCTCCTGCGCTTCGGGCGGGATGGGAAGGTTGTTTACAAGCGTATAGTCGAACAGCCCCTCGCCGCCGTGGTCGAAGAGCGCGCGGACGTGATCGACGGCGGTATACCCCGCGGTCTCGCCGCTTTGCGTCATAAGATTCATAACATAGACCTTTACGGCGTCCGACTCGTGGATCGCCTCGCGGATGCCGGAGACGAGAAGGTTCGGAATGACGCTCGTATAAAGACTGCCGGGGCCGAGCACGATGAGATCGGCCTCCCGGATGGCGTCAAGACAGGCGGGCAGCGCCGCCGGATGCTCCGGCGAGAGATATGCCCGCACGATGCGCCGCGTGAGGTCTTTTTTGTATTCGGCGATCTGCGATTCGCCCGTGACGGTCACGCCGTCGTCAAAATCGGCGAGGAGCTGCACGTTCTCGTTCGTGACCGGCAGCACGCGCCCGGTGATGGCGAGCACCTCGCTCATGCGCGCGACGGCCTCGTCGAACGTGTCGCACATACCGTTGAGCGCGGCGAGAAAGAGATTGCCGAAGCTCTGGCCGCGCAGCGCGCCGTCCTGAAACCGATAGGCGAGCAGGGCCTCCATCGTCGGCTCGGTGTTCGCAAGCGCCTGCAGACAGTTGCGGATGTCGCCGGGCGGGAGCATACCGAGCTCCTGCCGGAGCACGCCGCTGCCGCCGCCGTTGTCCATCACGGTGACGATGGCGGTGATGGACGGTGAAATGCGCTTCAGACCGCGCAGCATGGTGGAAAGTCCGGTGCCGCCGCCGATGGCGGCGATTTTCATATCCGGACGGCGGGAAATGCGTTTTTTCATTGTTCGTTTACCCTCGCAAGATCGCGGCAGACGAGCCGCGCGTTCTGCCCGCACTCGAGCAGATGATCCGTGAGCGCGCGCGCCACGGAAATGCTCCGGTGCCGCCCGCCGGTGCAGCCGACGGCCACGGTGAGCGCCGGCTTGCCCTCTTCCCGGAAGCGCGGGAGCTGAAAATCGATAAACGCCGTGAGCAGGCGCATGTATTCTGCTGTGTCCGGCTGCTGCATGACAAAGTCGTACACCGGCTGATCGAGTCCGGAGAGATCCTTCAGCTCTTCTATATAATAAGGGTTCGGCAGAAAACGAACGTCCAGCACGAGATCGGCGTCGATGGGGATGCCGTATTTGTAGCCGAAGGCGACCACGTTGATCGGCAGCTTTGCCTCGCCGGTCTCGGTGAACAGACGGCAGAGCTTTTTGTGCAGCTGCGCGAGCGTGAGATTCTGCGTATTTATAATGTAGTCGGCACGGTCGCGCACCGGCTGCATGAGCGCGATCTCCTCCCGCAGCGCGGCCTGCACCGTTTTGCCCGGCTCCGCGAGCGGGTGGCGGCGGCGCGTTTCCTTGTAGCGGCGGACGAGCGTGCTCTCCGGCGCTTCGAGAAACAGGATGCGGAACGTGCAGTCGAGCGCGCGCAGCGAATCGAGCGCGCGGAAGAGCTGTTCAAAGCTCTCGTGCGCGCGCACGTCCGTGACGAGGGCGACTTTGGTAAAGCGCCCCTGCGAGGCGATGCAGAATTCCGCGAACGGCTGCAAAAGCGCCGAGGGCATGTTGTCTACGCAGTAATACCCCAGATCCTCCAGAAAGTGCGCGGCCTGCGTTTTGCCCGCGCCCGAAAGACCGGTGACGATCAGAAATTCCATAGTATAATATATCTTTCCCCGCGATCTTTTTATTCGCGGATGATCTTGACCTCCGGCTCCAGCTCAATGCCGGAGACGCGGTATACCTCGTTTTGGATGTGTTCAATGAGCCGGAGCACATCGTCAAAGCTCGCTCCGCCGCGGTTGACGACGAAGCCCGCGTGCTTTTCACTCACCTGCGCGCCGCCGACGGCATAGCCCTTGAGACCGGCCTCATCAATGAGCGCGGCGGCGTATCCGCCCGCGGGACGCTTGAACGTGCTGCCGGCGGACGGCATGTCGAGCGGCTGCGAGCTTCTGCGCCGCTCGGCGAGCGAGCGCATCCGCTCACGGACGGCGTCGGGATCGTCCTCGTGCAGCGAAACTTCTGCGCCGAGAACGATGCAGCCGGTATCGGAAAAGCGGCTGTGCCGGTAAGAAAAACCGGCGTCGTCCGTCTCGCGGACGGAAAGGTCTTCGTCGAGATACGTTACGGAGGTGACGACGTCCTTCATCTCCCCGCCGTAGGCGCCGGCGTTCATGGATACCGCGCCGCCGAGCGTGCCGGGGATGCCGTGAGCAAATTCCAGCCCGGCGAGCGAGCGCGCCGCGGCAAACGAGGTGAGACGCGAGAGCGTCACGCCGCTCTCGGCGCGGAGAGCCGTATCGCCGACCGGCTCGATGCGGGAAAACTCCTCGCCGAGCCGCAGCACGATGCGGTGCAGCGGCGCGTCGGTTACGAGAAGGTTTGTGCCGTTGCCGATGAGAAGCGGCTTTTCTCCGGCTTCGGCAAGCAGAGCGCAGACTGTCTCGATCTCCGAAACGGAGGACGGCAGCAGCATCGCGTCGCATGGGCCGCCGATGCGGAACGAGCAGTGGCGGCTCATCGGCTCGTTTTCGAGGATCGTGAGCTCCGGGCAGCGGGAGCGCGCTTCCCGGAGGAAGGAACGGAGTTCGGCGTTTCTCATCCCTCGTCCACCATCCGGTCGTGGCGCTCCACGAGCACCTGCGCGGCGTTGTAGCCCATTTTGCGCTCGCGGTTGTTCATTGCCGCAAGCTCGAGGATCGCCGCAAGATTTCGGCCCGGCCGCACCGGTACGACAAAGTACGGGATCTTCACGCCGAGGATCTCCGTGAAATGCGTCTCGTTGCCGAGCCGGTCGTAGACCTTGTTCTCATCCCACGGCTCAAAATGCACGACAAGGTCGATGACCTGGTCGGGCTTCACCGCGCCGATGCCGAACATGTGCCGCGCGTCGATGAGACCGATGCCGCGGATCTCCATGAAATACCGGATCAGCTCCGGCGAGGAGCCGACGAGCGTGTCCGGCGCGGTGCGCTTGACCTCGATAGCGTCGTCCGCCACAAGACGGTGGCCGCGGCTCAGAAGCGCCATGGCGTTTTCACTCTTGCCGACGCCGCTCTCGCCCGTGATCATCACGCCCTCGCCGTGGACCTCCATCAGCACGCCGTGCATCGTGGTGCGCGGGGCGAGCCAGCGGTTGAGACTCACGATGAGCTTTGCCATAAAATCGCTCGTGGAGTGCTCGGTGGTGAGCAGCGTCACCTGATGGCGCTGCGCCGAGGAGAGCATCTCGGGCGGGATATCCATGCCGTGCGCGACGATGCAGAAGCGGATCCCGGAGGAGATGAACCGCTCAATGCTGCGGCTGCGCGTCTCGGGACGCATATCCATTAAATAAGTGATCTCGAGCTTGCCGATGATCTGTACGCGTGTGGCGTCAAAGTAATCGTAAAACCCGGCGAGCGGCAGTCCGGGACGCGAGACCTCCCACGTGGTGATCTGCACGCGGTCATAGTCCACCGCGCGGTTGACGATGGCCAGATTGTGCTCGCGGACGATGGTATCCAGACTGACGGAATAAGACTGAGCCATGAGCGTTCCTCCGTATCAAGGTGATAGGTGATATAATATTATATTGTAATCAATTCCGCCCGATTTGGCAACAGCCGAGTAAAGAGAAGTTTTTTAAAAGAAAATGAAATTTCATCTTGCATTCGGCGGCGCGGTCTGCTATTATAAATAAGCTGTCCGCGGGAGACCGGTCGCCGGCACCCCGAAAGGGCAGCACATTTCTCGATGAGGAGGTGCAGCAAGTATGGCAAAGTGTGAATACTGCGAGAAGGATGTCGCTTTCGGCATCAAGGTCAGCCATTCCCACCGCCGCGCCAACCGCACTTGGAAGCCCAATGTGAAGCGCGTCAAGGCCATCGTCGACGGTACCCCGAAGCACGTTTATGCGTGCACCCGCTGCCTCCGCAGCGGCAAGGTCACGCGGGCCGTCTGAGATCGCTCTTTTTGAGAAAAAAGAGGGATTTCGAATGAGCCGCTCCCGTGAGAGATCGGGGGCGGCTCATTCGCCCGGCGAACCCCGTCAGACGCCGATTTCGAGGCTATCAAAAAACGAAAAAAGTTTTTTGAAAAAAATCGAAAAAAGGTGTTGACAACCGAAATCGAGTGTGTTATATTAGCTAAGCTGTCGCCGAGAGACAGGGCGAAAGAACCGAAAAAGTCTTGAGAATGGCAGCGAAAGTTGTGTACCTTGTAAATTGAACAAAGTAAGATAGCTTATGTTTGAATAAGCACCAGAAAGGGTTCTTTGTGAAACTCGAAAGAGTTTTGCATAAAATTTCTTTGAGAGCTAGATATAGCAATCAATAAAAGATTTCAAAGCCGAAAGGCATTGAGATAGAATTTATTGAGAGTTTGATCCTGGCTCAGGACGAACGCTGGCGGCGTGCCTAACACATGCA
>ERZ827490.2109-NODE-2109-length-22534-cov-9.846034_pt1 | contig 22534 bp, 24 predicted proteins | sample MGYA00519770_ERZ827490 | MGnify/ENA primary metagenome ERZ827490 (study PRJEB31778, sample SAMEA3449324) | human gut metagenome | biome: human gut; feature: human-associated habitat; material: faeces | place: United Kingdom | collected 2010/2012 ...
AACTGCAACCTCGAGTACGTCGAGCACATCAAGAAGTTCACCGACAAGCCCGTCGCCTGCGCCGGCCGTATGGATCCGGTCAAGGCCGCGGAAGAGATCGCTGCCGGCCGTCTCGATGCAGTTGCCATCGCGCGTCAGAACCTCGTTGACCCCGAGTGGATCCACAAGATCCTCGAGGGCCGTCAGGACGAGATCAAGCCCTGCATCCGCTGCCACAACGGCTGCTTCAACTTTGCGAAGTTCAAGGGCACGGCGAACATCCAGAGCACGCAGGATTCCCTGCACCTGGGCCGCTGCGCGCTGAACCCGACGACCATGCAGCACAACAAGTATAAGATCGTTCCGACCAAGAGCCCGAAGAAGGTCGCCATCATCGGCGGCGGCATCGGCGGCATGGAGTGCGCGCTTGTCCTCAAAAAGCGCGGCCACAAGCCGGTCCTCTTCGAAAAGACCAACGAGCTCGGCGGCCTGTTCCTCACCGCTTCCGCGATGAGCTTCAAAGAGAACGACAAGGAACTCATTGAGTGGTACAAGAAGGAAGTCGCGAAGCAGGGCATCGACATCCGCTTCAACACCGAGGTCACCGACCTTGGCACCATGCGCGGCTTTGACGAGATCATCGTGGCCACCGGCTCCGTGCCGAGAACCATGCCCATGATCCCGGGCTTCGAGAAGACCATGAGCTTCACCGAACTGCTCAAGGAGAAGAAGGAAGTCGGCGACAAGGTCCTGTTCTTCGGCGGCGGCCAGTCCTCCTGCGAGGCGGCTTACGACCTGATCCTCCAGGGCAAGCACCCGATCATTGTCGAGTACGCCGGCGACCTGGTTGCTGCTCAGGCTACCTGCCTTGCCAACACCTCCTTCCTGCGTGACGCGATGGAGTACCACAAGGTCCCGACCTATCTGCACTCCACCATCACCGAGATCCACGACGGCGGCGTTACCGTCAAGGGTCAGGACGGCAAGACCTTCGAGGTCGCTTGCGACAACGTCATCAACGGCATCGGCTTCGTGCCGGCTCCGGTTGGCGACAAGGGCCGTCACGTGCACCGCGTCGGTGACTGCGTTGCCATCGGCAACCTGCGCACCGTCATCTGGCGTGCATGGGACGTCTGCATGAAGATCTAATCTTCGGCTGACCCCGAAAACCGCACAAAACCCGCGCGGGTGCAGAGTGATCTGCACCCGCGTTTTTGTATGCATATAGGAAAGCCGCCCTCGCTCAGCAAAGCGAGGGCGGTCTGCTTTTTGCGCTTTCTTAGAGAATATCGAACAATTCCTCCAGCCGCGTGATGCGCCAGTCCGCCTGCGGCGGCATGGCCGTGCCGCGGTCGGCGGGGTCGAACCAGCAGGTGCGCATCCCCGCTGCCCTGCCGCCCGCAATGTCCGCCGTGAGCGAATCACCGATCATCAGGCACTGTTCCGGCCGAACACCGGGCAGTTGCGCAAGACACCGGTCAAAGAATACCCGGCTCGGCTTCTCTGCGCCCATCTGCCCGGAGATGAACAGCCGCTCAAACGCATCGAGCATCCCGGCCCGGCGCAGACGGTTCACCTGCTGCGCATACGGCCCGTTGCTTGCAGCGCACAGGCGGTATTCCCCATGCAGCCGCGCCAGCACCTCCGGCGCGCCCGCGACCGGGACCGCGCTCTCATGCAGACGGTCGCGGAACGCATCCTCCATCGCCGCGCCGTCAGCCTCCAGCCCGAGCCGCGCCAGGATCGTCTGCCAGCGCACGTCCCGCAGCCCGGCGATCGTCAGCTCGCCGCGCTCGATCCGCGCCCAGAGCTTGTCGTTCTCCACCTGAAACACGGCGAACATCTCCGGCGCATACGGCAGTCCTGCCGCGCGGAAGATCTCCTCCATTGCCTGCATCGCGCCGGCGCTGAAATCCAGCAGCGTGTTGTCGATATCAAACAAAAGCACATTCGGCTTGTTCATTGCTCGCTCCTTCCCTACAGATGCGCCGCGGGATGCCGGCGCGCATTCACAGCACGAAACACCGTCGACACCAGCAGGATGCCAACTGCCAGACTGCCCGCAATCCCGGCCGTCTCCAGTCCCTTTTGCAGCGCCGCCTGCACGGAGCCCGAAAGGCCGATGCTCATCGTGTAATAAATACCCGCGCCGGGCAGCAGCGGAATGCTGGAGATGACCAGATAGGACGTGACCGGGCACTTGCGCCAGCGCCCCATGCCCTCGGAATACACGGCGGCCACGACCTCGGAAAAGAAGTTGGCGCTGTAGATACTGAACCCGGCCCTGCTGCACAGCAGGTACACGATCCATGTCAGCGCGCTGCCGAGCGCGCACAAAACGCTGCCCCAGTCGTGGACGTTAAACAGGATCACGAACCCCATGCAGGCGAAAAACGTTGCGATCCCCTGCGCCCAGAGCGGATAGGTCAGCGCCGCAGCCGCCTCCGCATGTCCGTAGATCGGCGTCGTGACGTGCCACGCCGCCGCCGTGCCAAGCGCGATGGCGAACGCCGAGAGCAACACCTGCACGATGCGGCTGACGCCGGAGCTCGTGTCGCCGTAGATGATGTCGCGCATCGAATTTGTGATGAGCAGTCCGGGCACGAGCAGCATCAGCGCGCCGATGATGACGACCGCCACGCAGTCGAGCCAGCCGAGCCCGGCAGCGAGATACGCCGGCAGCGCCATAAGAAAGGACGCCGCAATGGTGCTGAAAAACGGGTTGACCTCCAGCCGGTCCATACAGCGCGTCACAAAGCCGATGATTAGGCCGCTCAGCCCTGCCCAGAGCCAGTCGCGCACCGTGCCGCCGAATACGCAGCAAAAGCCCGCCGCAGCCATGAAATTGCCGAGGTAATATGTCCACACGGCATAGCTGCGGACGGCGGCCGTCGTCTCTTTGAGCCAGCGCTGCGCCTCCTGCGGCTCCGGGACTTCGGCGCAGATGCGCCGGCTGAGCGCGTTGAGCTTTTCAATGCGCTCGAGGTCGTTGCCGTGGTAGCTCACGCGCTTCATGATGGCCAGCGGCTTCGTATTCGGCGTCACGAAGCTCACCGCAACACAGTTCGGGATGGCAAACACCTGTCCCTCCGTGCCATATGCCTCGATCACACGGCGCATGGTCTCCTCGACCCGGTACGTCTCCGCCCCGGCGACCGCGAGCTCGTAGCCGATCTGCACCGTCATATCTGCAAGAAGATAATAGTCCATACCTGTCTTCCCATAAGCAAAAATTTCCCGGCCAAGGCCGGGCTTCCAGCACTGAGAGCGTAACACATTTCGCGGAGCAAATCAACGGGAATGCACCAGTTTTGCCCCACCGCAGGTCTGATTTTCTGCCGCCGCCTTACAGCGGGCGCGCACACAGACGGCGCGATCTCTCGTGCCTTTGCTTCCGGATGTATACGCTTGAGATCAGCAAAGCCGGATATGTTCGCAGCTATGCGGCATGGCGATCAGCGAAATATCATCGGCGCCGGAAAATGTCACACCCGATCCGGAAAACGTGCCGCTCCGGGCAGCCCGATACGGATGATTCCAAGCAGAAGAAATGTCCTGTTTGTATGAGCGAGCCGAAACTGAAAAGCAGCTTCAAGCGGCAGTTTGGGCGCAGCATCACGCAGCACATTTAGGGCCAAAGAATGAGTCAGACGGAACACCTGCTTATCAACGCCGATTTCACCATGGGACAGATCGCCCGAATGAGCGGCTATACCACTTCGAGCCGCTTTGCGGAGCTATGCAAAAAGAGCACGGGCATCCTGCCCATCGAGTACCGAAAAATCGCAAGGCAGGAATAAGACCATCGCGCGGTACGGGAACAGGCGCAGCGGCCGTGTGTCTGAAAAAAATTCGGCATGAATGAACGTTATTCATTGGCTTTTCCGAAATGGTGCTATCATAATGCATGGAAAGGGGGCCTGGATGATGCGGATCACGAAGGAGCCGGAAGTGCGCAAGCAGGAGATCCTGGATACTGCCCTCAGATTATTCGGGGAAAAGGGATACGAAAAGACCTCCATCACAGACATCGCAAAGGCCATCGGTGTGGCGCAGGGGCTGTGCTACCGCTACTTCCCGTCCAAAGAAGCGCTGTTTGATAGCGCGATCGAACAGTATGCCGACATTCTGATAGAGCCGATGAGAGACTTCCAACCAGACGAGGGTCAGACCCTGCGGCAGATCATCGAAGCGATGCCCTCCGCGATAGAAGAAAGGGACACGAAATACTATCCCGTTTTTCACGGCACGGAAAATAAGAAATTCCACGATCAGCTCACCCTCAAGGTGTGCGAAAAGCTGATCCCGGTCGAGGAGAAGCTGCTGCAGCAGGCCCGGCAAAAGGGCGAGATCCGGTTTGACGACCTACAGACTGCGGCGGCGTTCTGCGTCTATGGGCAGCTCGGCATTTTGCGCTCGGACGATCTGACGCAAGAAGAAAAGTCCCAAAAGATCCGGGCGTTTCTCATTTTCGCGCTTCACCTTTGAATACATCCCCCGTTTTGGGACGGGGGATTTTCTAGGCACTATTACTGAATGATATTCATTCATAAAGAAGGCATGTTCCTGATGATCTTTTATTACATCATCGTGCGGATGCCCCTGGCTTACCTGCTCTCCCGTCTGGGCTTTGGCCTGAATGGAATTTGGGCCGCGGTGCTGGTCAGTCATGTGGTGGCAGATATCACAGCGGCAGCATTGGGGACGGCGCTCGGAAAAAGGGGCGAAAAAGCATAAGGAATATTCTCCTCTACTATTGACACCCGCGCCTCTCATGCGTATAATATATAATATACATCAGGCGATATGCATCGAGCGATCTGTTTCAACAAGGAGAGAATGCAGGCCATGGCTCCAAAGAACAAGTTTACGAAGGAAGAAATGGTAGACGCGGCGATGCGCGTTGTGCGGGCCAAAGGGATCGACGGTCTGACCGCAAAGACGATGGCCGACGAGCTTGGCACCTCCACACAGCCGGTTTTTACCGCCTTTGGCTCTATGGATACCGTCCGGCAGGAGGTCTATGCCGCTGCGGTGCATATGTATGATGACTATGTGGATGCCGGGCTGAAAGAAGAGATCCCGTTCTTTGGTGTTGGGATGCAGTATATCCGCTTTGCGCGGGAAGAGCCGGAGCTTTACCGCTTTTTGTTCCTGACGCGGGCGCAGGATCAGGAATACAGCACCATGAAGTCCATGCGGCATCTGCAGGAGCTTGTCCGACCAACGCTGATGAACATTTACCGCATCACGGCCGCGGAAGCAGACCTTTATTTTCGTGATCTGTGGTTCGTCGTGCACAGCCTGTCCACGCTGATCGTGACCGGCGACTGCCCCTACTCCGACCGGGAGATCGGGCAGATCCTGACGGGCTTCAGTATCAGCATTTGCAAATCCATCAAGGAGATCCCCGGCTTTGCGGCAGGCACCTTTGACCGTGACGCAGAATTCCGGGCGCTGATTTCCAAATAAACCGAGGTGATTTCAAATGGCGGACAAAGCGGACGCCAAAACGGATTGGCTTTGCTGCCCCAAATGCGGCGGCAAAACGAGAACGCAGATACGGCCACACACGGTATTAGAGGATTTTCCCCTATTCTGCCCAAAGTGCAAATATACCTGTGTGATCCGTTTCAGGGGCGGAAACATGGAAGAAATCCAAATGCCAGACGCTTAGACGCAGTGCAATCCGAGAGGATCGGTTTGTGCTGCGTTTTGGTTTGTAGGAGAAGGCAAATGAACGATACATCTTACGCGCTGCTGACGCTCTTTGTACTGGCCGTGTTCTACGGAATTTACTTCGCAAAAATGCTGGCCCAGGGGCGGCGCGGAATCCAAACCCGACAGATCGGCCACAGGAAGGAAAGCGGTGTCCACACGGTGGAAGTTCTCATGGGGATCGCAGCACTCTGCGCGCCTGCCGTGCAGCTGCTGTCCATTGTGCGCGGTTGGAGCTGCCTTCCTGCAAACGCGCGCTTTACCGGATTTCTCGTTGCGATGATCGGGGACGCCGTCTTTCTTCTCTCTGTCCTGTGCATGAAGGACAGCTGGCGGGCGGGTATCCCGGAAAAGGATAAGACCGCGCTGGTAACGAGCGGCATCTATCAATTCAGCCGGAATCCGGCTTTTCTGGGCTTTGACCTGCAATATATCGGCGTGTTCTTGCTGTATTGCAATCCGTGGACTGCACTTTGTTCCGCCTTTGCGGTGACGATGCTCCATTTGCAGATTTTGCAGGAAGAACGATATTTGCACCGGGCATTCGGAGCGCCGTATGCGGAATACAAAAGCCATGTGTTTCGCTATTTGGGGCGGCGATCGGCATCATGAAGCGCAGGCATATCCTGCTGAGCCCGCCGTCCATGCTCGCAGCCGGGCTTTTGCTTGGGGCGGCGGCGCGGCTGCTTGATCTTTCCACGCAGAACCTTGGCGAGATCTTCTCGCAGATGTCGATCTGGATTTTGATCGGAACGCTGATCGCCATTTACAGTCCCACGAAGCGATCCGCCATGCGGAATATCCTGCCGTTTTGCATGGGCATGCTGCTCACCTATTATGTAGCGGCCATGCTTACCCATGGCGTCTACGGATGGTCATTCCTGATCGGGTGGACGGTATTTGCATGTTTATCGCCGGTCATGGCGTATTTCGCATGGATGGCAAAAGAACACGGCCCGCTCCCGAAGATCATCGGCGTCGGGATCGTGCTGGTTTCGGTTTTGTCCAGTGTTCTGCTCTTTGACCGCCTGCGGATTTACGATTTTGTTATCGATGGCTTGCTGGTTTATTTCCTCTTTTTCAAGAGGATCGAACGGCCGTAGCCAAAAATGATTTGGGAGGGATCTATATGGATCGGCAAATTGCCTGCTGCGGGCTGGACTGCGAAAAATGTGACGCCAGGATCGCAACGATCACCAACGATGACGCCCTGCGCGAAAAGACCGCGGCTTTGTGGACAAAGCTCAACGGCGTGCCGATCACGCCGGAAATGCTCAACTGTACCGGCTGCCGGATGGAGGGCGCAAAGACGCCCTTCTGCGAGCGCCTCTGCCCCATTCACAGCTGTGTTCTGGAAAAAGGCCTGGCCACCTGCGCCGACTGTGCGCAGATGGATGCGTGTCAGACGCTGGGGCGCATCACCGCCAACGATCCGTCGGCGCTGGAAAACCTGAAGCAGCTGCGCCGGTCAATGCAGGATGAAGCAGCAGAGACCACAGCAGGCATGACGCTGCTCGGGATTTTGTAGTTGAAGGAGGAAACGACCATGAAAGAATTTATGAAAAAGCACCCCGTCCTGGAGGATGCCTGCGACACCGTATTGTCCCTGCTCTCCGGCACCTTTGCCCTGCCGGCAGTCGCCTTTTCCTGGGGCGGGGAGCTGGTTGAGCGGAAGAAAAGCGGGAACGGCTGAAGTTCTGATGATCTGCGGCTGCAGGTTTCCGAACAGCAAGCAAAACTTTGAACCGGCGAGATCGACACGGCGCTTCTGGCGGAGATCCGTTCTCCCATGATCCCGGAGGAGACCTGCGCCAAAATCGTGAATGGAAATGTTGGATCTTAAGGAGCACGCAAGATGAAGAATATCGTGATCTATGTTCATGGCAAAGGCGGCTCGGTGCAGGAAGCCGAGCATTACAGGGCCCTGTTCCCGGGATCCGAAGTCATTGGTTTCGATTACCATGCAGCAGCTCCGTGGGAGGCCAGGGATGAATTCCCGCAGTTTTTCACGCAGCAGCGGAAGCGCTGCGACAGCCTCATGCTGGTGGCAAACAGCATCGGTGCGTTTTTCGCTCTGTCCTCGCTGGATGAAGCGCTGATTGATAAGGCTTATTTTATCTCTCCTGTGGTGGATATGGGAAAACTGATCGAAAATATGATGATGTGGGCAGGCGTGACCGAGCAAGCGCTTGCAGAAAAGCAGGAAATCCCTACGGCGTTCGGTGAAACGCTGTCATGGAAGTATCTCACCTATGTGCGGGAGCATCCGGTTTCGTGGCATATCCCCACCCGCATCTTGTATGGAGCGCATGACAATATGACTTCGCCGGAAACCGTGTCGGCCTTTGCAAAGCGGAGCGGTGCGGAGCTGACCGTCATGCCGAACGGCGAGCATTGGTTCCATACTGAAGAACAGATGCAGTTCTTGGATCGGTGGATCACCGCGTGATAACAAGATAACGGACCGGAAGCGCATCGTCCGCTGCTGTGTCCCAACAGAAAATCCGGCTTTGCCATCAGCGAACATTCTAAACGCTAATACCGAAAATCCGACAATTGCAACTATGGTATCAATTCGTTTTTTTACGCTACGGTATTCGTCCTGCTCAGCCATCAGTTATCAGTAGAATAAAACCGTAAATGATAACTGCAACTTCACGGGTAGTAAAAATCCACATTGTATGCCACCTCTTTATCAGGTGCCTTTATATTAGCATATTTTTCCTCAACCGTGAAGCCATGTTTCTCGGCCTAAATGTGTATATAAAAAGTTTCCCCCCTTGCGTCGCTATAGACAAAAGGACAAGAAACAGCCTCTGAAATCAGCGATTTCAGAGGCTGTTTGGTCCGAGTGACAGGGTTCGAACCTGCGGCCTGATGATCCCAAACCACCCGCGCTACCAACTGCGCTACACCCGGATATGAAATTTCGCAATTTGCATAAAATAAATTTTAACATATTCTTTAGAAATGCGCAACGGTTTTCTGCGTTGCAGTTTTGGACACGGTGTGGTATGCTCTAAACATCAAATCAGGACTTGTTATGACAGGAGCATCAACCTATGAGAATGCGAAAAAAGCCCAACCTCGTCCCTCGCATGGAGCGCTGCGCGGCCACGCTAATCACTGACCCCGAGGCGCTGCGCGGCCGCTGGCTGGAACAGTTCCCCGGCTATCAGGCGCTGCAGCTGGAGCTCGGCTGCGGCAAGGGCCGCTTCACGGCGGACACCGCGGCACAAAATCCGGACATCTTCCTCGCTGCGATTGAAAAAGTTCCGGACGCCATGGTCGTCGGCATGGAGCGCGTGACCGAGCGTGGGCTCGAAAACGTGCGCTTTCTCGACCGGGACGCAGCCAACCTGCTCGACATGTTCGCCCCCGGCGAGGTCTCACGCATCTACATCAACTTCCCCGACCCATGGAAAAAATCCCGCCAACACAAGCGACGCCTGACCTATGCGGGCTTTCTGGCGCTGTATGCAAACGTGCTGCCGCTCGGCGGCGAGATCTGGTTCAAGACCGACAACGACCCGCTGTTCGCCTTCTCACTCGAGCAGTTCGAGCAGGAGGGCTGGGAGCTGCGCGAGGTCACACACGATCTGCACGCCGACGGCCCCGTTGGCGTCATGACCGACTATGAGGCGAAATTCTACGATCAGGGCATCACGATCAACCGCTGCGTAGCGGTGAAAACGGAGGACACGAAATGCGACTTGTATCCTGGAACGTCAACGGGCTGCGCGCCTGTGTGACCAAGGGCTTTGCGGACACGTTCCGCGCACTGGACGCGGACATTTTCTGCCTGCAGGAGACGAAACTCCAGCCCGGGCAGATCGCGCTCGACCTGCCGGGCTACCATCAGTACTGGTGCAGCGCCGAGAAAAAGGGCTACTCCGGCACTGCCGTGTTCACGAAGGCCGAGCCGCTCGACGTGCAGTATAATCTCGGCCTGCCGCAGCACGATCTGGAGGGCCGCGTGATCACGGCCGAATACCCGGAATTCTATCTTGTGTGCGTCTACACGCCAAACGCCCAGGACGGCCTGCGCCGGCTGGAATACCGGATGAGCTGGGACGATGCGTTCCGCGAATTCGTCTGCTCGCTCGACCGGCACAAACCGGTCGTCATCTGTGGGGACATGAACGTCGCCGCAGCGGAGATCGACCTGAAAAACCCGAAGCGCAACGTCGGCAACCCCGGCTTCAGCCCCGAGGAGCGCGCGAAGTTTCAGGAGCTGCTGCACGCCGGCTTCACGGACACGTTCCGCGCCCTGCATCCGGACGAGACGGACGCCTACTCGTGGTGGAGCTACCGCTTCCACGCGCGGGAGAACAATGCCGGCTGGCGCATCGACTACTTCCTGTGCTCGGACCGCGCGGCGGAAAAGATCGAGACGGCCAGCATCCTTTCCGACATTTACGGCAGCGACCACTGCCCCGTGGAGCTCGAGATCGCATGGTGAAGATCGGAAACGTCGAGATCTGCGGCCCGCTCACGCTCGCGCCCATGGCGGGCGTGACCGATGCGCCGTTTCGCGCGCTGTGCCGCGCGCAGGGCGCCGCCCTCACCTGCACGGAAATGGTGAGCGCCAAGGCGCTGGTCTATCACGATGAAAAAACGAAGCAGCTGCTCTGGTCGCCGCCGGACGAGCACCCCGCCGCCGTGCAGATCTTCGGCCACGAGCCGGAGGTCATGGCCGAGGCCGCGCCCATGGCGCTGGCATACTCCGGTGCGGACATTCTGGATATCAATATGGGCTGCCCGGTGGGCAAGGTCATCCGCAGCGGCGACGGTTCGGCGCTCATGCGCGATCCCGAGCTCGCCGGGCGCATCATCGAGGCGGTCGTCAAGGCCGTCGATGTGCCCGTGACCGTGAAATTCCGCAAGGGCTGGGACGGCGGAAACGTCAACGCCGTGGCCTTTGCGCAGATGTGCCAGCAGGCGGGCGCGGCCGCCATCGCCGTGCACGGGCGCACGCGCGTGCAGATGTATGCCGGCCGCGCCGACTGGGACATCATCCGCGACGTCAAGCGCGCCGTGACGATCCCCGTCATCGCCAACGGCGACATTTTTTCCGGCGCAGACGCGGCACACATCCTGCGCTACACCGGCGCCGATCTGGCAATGGTCGGCCGCGGCAGCTTCGGCGACCCGTGGCTGTTCGCGCGCGGCAACGCCGCCATCGCCGGCGAGCCGGAGCCCCCAACGCCGCCGCTGCGCGAGCGGATCGAGGCGGCACTGCATCAGATCGAATTTGCCGCCGAGATCAAGGGCGAACGGCTGGCGTGCCTCGAGGCGCGCAGCCAGTTTTGCTGGTATCTGCGCGGTGTGCCGCACGCCAATGTCTACAAGCAGGAGGTCGTGCACGTCGAGACGCTCGACGACCTGCGGCGCATCACGCGCGCCATCCAGCGCGACTTGCGGGACTGACCGCAGAAAGGCAAGGAAACCATGGACCGGGACGAGGAACGGCGCATCATCGCTCAGGTGTGCGCCGGGGACACCAACGCCTTTGAGGCGCTGGTCGTCGCCTACCAGAAACAAGTGTATAACCTCGCCCTGCGCACCGTCGGAAACGAGGAGGACGCCGCTGACATGACGCAGGAGGTGTTCCTGCGCGCCTATCGGGCGCTGGGCACGTTCCGCGGCGAGAGCAAGTTCTCCGTCTGGCTCTACCGGCTGACGACGAACGTGTGCATCGACTTCCTGCGCAGCCGCCGGAGGCACCCGACCGTGTCGCTCACCGCCTCCGAGGACGACGACGAGCAGCCGCAGTTCGACCTCCCCGCCGACGAGAGCGTCGGCCCGGAGCAGCAGCTGACCCGCAGCGAAATGCGCCGCGCCGTCGCGCGCGGGCTCGACAACCTGCCGGACGATGCCCGCAAGATCCTCATCCTGCGCGAGCTCGACGGCCTGTCCTATGCCGAGATCGGCAAGGTGCTGCACCTCGAGGCCGGCACGGTGAAATCGCGCCTGTTCCGCGCGCGGCGGCGGCTCTGCGATTTCCTGCTCGCCGACGGGAACCTTCCCGACCGATATGCGTCAAAGCAGACGAAGGGAGGTGCAGACGGATGAGCGCCTGTGAACATTACCAGCAGCAGATCAGCCAGCTGCTCGACGGCGAACTGCCGCCGGAGCAGGTGCAGACATTGCGCGCACATCTGCGCACCTGCCCCGAATGTCAGCGCGTTTATGACGACTTTCTGGCGCTTCAGGCCGCCGTCCGTGACGCGGCCGCCGCGCCGCCCGCCGACCTGACCGCGCGCATCATGCAGCAGGTGCGTCAGGAGCCCGTGCCGATGCCGCCGCGCTCCGCCGCCCCGGCGCGCCCGGCGCGGCATGTGCAGCCGACGCCCATTCGCAGGGCTGCTCAGCCCCGGCCGGCCGCGCGAAAGCGCCCGGCCGCCGGCCGTACGTCTCCCCTGCTGCCGATCTCGGTCATGGCGGCGTGTCTCGCGCTGATCCTCGGTGCAACGCTCTGGTTCGTGCCGCACAGAAGCCAGCCGAGCGGCGCCGACACCGCGCTCGACAATGCGCAGGTGCCAACCGTGACCCTGTCTCCCTCCGTCAAGGAAGCGGATGCGGATGGTCGGAAGCAGGACAGTCTCCCCGCTCCGGAAAGCGCGCCGGTGCTCGACGACAGCGTCAGCAGTCTGCTCTTCTCCGTCCCGGCGGAAAGCAGCGCGGACAGCACGACACTGCACATCTCCGACCGCAAGACCATCGAGGCGCTGTCTGCGCTTCTGGTGCGGACGCAGCCAGTGCAGCCGCTCGATGCCGACCGGACACCGCTGTGCGTGCTGGAAGAGACCAGCGCCGACGGCGTGACCACACGTGTAACCGTCTGGTGCGACGGCAAGAACGTGGTCTTCGTCAGCAGCACGGATACACAGTATTACCGCGTGCCCGACGCCGCCGCAGAGTTTTGCCGGCTGACAGGGCTTCCGGAAAACTGAACACCAGGATCGCCTCCTTTGACCCGGCAGGCAAACGTCTGCCGGGTTTTCACTTGCACGCGCTCCCGCTCCCCCACTCGCCATTTTTCAATCATTTGCTGCAAAACGACACCAAAAAACTCGAATTTTTGAACATCCTTGGCAACCATTTACTTGAAACACGCGAAAACGTGTGTTATAATTTATCATGTCTGTTTGTGCATTGCTATTTTCGTGACAAGCAGATGCATTTCTTAACAATATGGTGTCTTTTGCCATCAGGAGGATAATGACTCGTGAAACGTATCAAAGTATCGAACAATGTCATCAGAAGAATGCCCCGCTATCTCCGGAAGCTTGACGACCTCAACGCCGCCGGGATCGAGCGCATCTCTTCCGGCGAGCTGGGCCGCCAGATGGGCCTGACCCCCTCGCAGATCCGTCAGGATTTCAGCTGCTTTGGCGAGTTCGGCCAGCAGGGCTATGGCTACAACGTTGTGGCGCTGCGCGGCGAGGTCGCCAAGATCCTGGGCATGGATCGCAACTACTCGGCCGTTCTGGTCGGCGTCGGCAACATCGGCCGCGCGCTGGTGGAGAACTTCTGCTTCGAGCAGTACGGCTTCACCCTCAAGGCCGCGTTCGACATCAACCCCGACCTCATCGGCAAGGAAATGCACGGCATCGTGGTGCATGACTTCTCCACGCTCGACGACATTCTTGCCGAGCTCCAGCCGGACGTCGCCGTTCTCTGTGTGCCGAGGGCCATGGCCAACGACGTCGCCAATGAGATCTGCTCCGTCGGCGTGAAGGCCATCTGGAACTTCACGAACACGGAACTGCAGATCAAAGATGCCGATCCGATCATCGAAAACATCCACTTCTCCGACAGCCTGCTGGCGCTCGGCTACTACATTGCCGAAAGCCAGGACGAGGCCGAGGCCCGCGCTGCGAAGAACAAGAAGGCCTGACAGCCCGCAAAGGAGGTCTGCCCCTTGAAAATCAAGCGACTGATCTCGTTGCTGCTGACGCTGATGCTGCTTGCCGGCACGGCGCCCGCTCTGGCTGCCGACGCCGGCAGTCGGCAGGATCCGCTGCTGTCGCACAGCTTTGTGGACAGCTGGTCGTCTGCGGTGCTGAGCCACGCCGAGGCCACGGCGCATTCCGCCGCGCAGGCCGCACTGGACAAAGCCCTGCAGACGCATGACGCGGCGCTGCACAGCACCGCCGCCAAGAGCCGCATCTGCACGCTCAACGCCGGCAGCACGGTCGCGCTCAAGACCGGCGACTGCTTCACCGTTCTGAGCGGGAGCGCCGGCGTGACCATTTCCGCCGGTGTGCTCGTCGACACGACCGACGGCAAAAAGGCCGCCTCCGGCGCGCTGCACACGGCGCACCGCTACATCGCCTGTGAAAATCTGCGGGCGACCATTACCTGCGAGCAGACCGTCTCGCTGCTTGTGTCAGCGAGCGCTTCCGTCACGCGCTTCGTGGATGTGCCCGCCGGTGCATGGTACGCTGATGCCGTGGAATACGTTGCTGCCAACGGTCTCATGGGCGGCGTCGGCGGCCGACGTTTCGCGCCGAATGACGCGCTCACGCGCGCCATGTTCGTGACGGTGCTGGGCCGGCTTGTGCAGATCAACGAAGCGGACTACACGAGCGTTTCCTTCACCGATGTCACGCCCGGGAGCTGGTACGCGCCGTATGTCGAATGGGCCGCGCAGCAAAACATCGTCAACGGTATGGGCAGCGGGCGCTTTGAACCGAACACGCCGATCACGCGCGAGCAGATGGCGACCATCATCGCGCGCTACGTGCAGAGCACCGGAAAAGCACTTCCCACGATCACCGACCCTGTCACGCTGCGGGATATGAACGCGGTCTCCGACTGGGCGCGCGACGGTGTGGAACTCATGCGCACGACCGGGATCATCGCCGGTGATGGACGGGGTTACTTCAACCCACGCGAACTTGCCACGCGCGCACAGGCCGCCACGGTTTTCATGCGGCTGCGGGAAGCGAGCCTGCGCTCGCAAACACAATCATAAAACGATCGGATCGGCGGAGCCAGCGGCTCCGCCGATCTGCACAAAGGAGTTTTCTCATGTCTGATACGATCGCCGCCATTGCGACCGGCAACGTCCTGTCCGCGATTGGCATCCTGCGTCTGTCCGGTGACGGGGTGCTCCCCGTTATCGACCGCGTGTTTCGCCCGGCGAACGGCCGGCCCATGTCCGAAGCACCGGATCGCAAGCTCGTCTACGGCGCTTTTTGCGACACCGACGGCCAAACGCTCGACCTCTGCCTGTGCACCGTCAGCCGCGCCCCGCACAGCTACACCGGCGAGGACACGGCCGAGCTGCAGTGCCACGGCTCGCCGGCCGTGCTGCGCGCTGGACTGCAGGCGCTGTTCGCCGCCGGGGCGCGGCAGGCGCTGGCGGGTGAATTCACGAAGCGCGCCTTCCTCAACGGCCGCATGGATCTCACGCAGGCAGAAGCCGTCATCGACCTCATCCACGCCGAAACCACGCTGGATGCGAAAAATGCCGCCGGGCAGCTCGGCGGCGCGGTGCTGCGGCGCGCGCAGACCGTATATGATGCGCTGCAGGACATCGCCAGCCACTACCACGCCGTGATCGACTACCCGGACGAGGACATCCCGGACTTTCAGCTCAGCGCCTACGAGGCCACGCTGACCGGCTGCATCGACCAGCTCCAGCGACTGCTGGACACGTTTTCCCGCGCAAATGTGCTCCACGGCGGCGTTCCGGCCGTGATTCTCGGCCGGCCAAACGCGGGCAAGTCCTCCCTGCTCAACGCCCTGCTCGGCTACGAGCGCGCCATCGTGACGGACGTACCCGGCACGACCCGCGACACGATCGACGCGCGCGTCACGCTCGGCGGCGTGCTCCTGCGCCTGACCGATACCGCCGGGCTGCGCGACACGGCCGACCCCGTGGAGGCCATCGGCGTGCACCGGGCACTGGACGCAGCGGCGGACGCAGCGCTCGCCATCGCGGTGTTTGACGCGGCGCGGCCGCTCGACGATGATGACCGGCAGGTCATCGCGGCCGCGCAGGCAGCGCCGGTGCGCATCGCGGTGCTCAACAAGGCCGATCTGCCCGCCGCCGTGCAGCCGGATACGCTGGCGGCGCAGTTTGACGCCGTGTGCGTGCTCTCGGCAAAAGAGCGCACGGGTCTGGAGGCACTCGAGCAGGCAGTCGCGGAGCGCTTCCCCGCCCCGGACGCGCCGGCCGGCGAGATCCTCACGAACGCTCGCCATGCCGAGGCCATCGGCCGCGCGCTGGAGTCGCTGCGCGCCGCGCGCGAGGCGATGCTGCTGGGCGTGACGCCCGACGCCGTGCTCACGGAGGCCGAGGAGGCCATGGCCGCCATCGGCGAACTGACGGGCGCCTCCATCCGCGAGGACATCACGAACCGCATCTTCGCGCGCTTTTGCGTGGGCAAATAAATTTGGGCAGCAAACGGCCGCCGGTCAGAAACCGGCGGCCGTTTCGTATGCAATTTCAGCGGAACACGATGCCGTTGCGCTCCGACGTGCGCAGGAGCACAACGCCGAGCAGCAGCGCCAGCCCCTCATAGATGCCCATCGTCAGCCAGACAGCGTTGCCGCCAAAAATGGCCGGCACGGCAAAAATGACCGCGCTGTCAAGCAGGAAGCTGCGGCACAGGTTCAAAATGACCGCCTGCTTCGTGCGCTTGGTCGAATAGAGATAGGCCGATATGAGCGTGTTCACGCTCATGATGATAAAGCCCCAGGCATAGCGCGGCATGTACTGCACCGTGCAGGCGAGCGTCAACGCATCGGCACCGAACATTTTGCAGATCGGCCCGCCGACGAACAGCAGCACCACGTTGATGAGCGTGCTGCCGATCAGGTCAATGAGCACGCCCGCGCGAAAATACCACCGGAGCTCCTGCGCGTCCTTCGCACCATAGCTCTGGCCGAGCAGTGGCTGCAGGCCGCTCGAGACGCCGATGAAGACGGCCGCGGAAAACGACGCCACGTAGCAGATGATCGAATAGGCGTTCACGGCCATGTCGCCAAGGCGGCCAAGCAGGACGTAGTTCGTACACAGTGTCGCCACCGGGACGGCAAACTGCGCGATGGCCTCCGGCGTACCGCGCAAAAGCAGCTTGCGCGCGAGCTTGCCCGAAAAACGAAACCGGCCCACCCGCAGCTGGCCGCGGCGCAGGATGAAGTGCGTCGATACGATCAGCATACCGCACGTCTGCGAGATGCCGGTCGCAATGGCCGCGCCCATGAGTCCTTTTTGCAGCGGGAACACAAACAGCCAGTCGAGGAAGATGTTGATCCCCGTTGCGATCGTCGAACCGACGCTCACGAGTACGGGCGAACCGTCGTTGCGGCAGTAGTTGTTCATGAACGTCATCAGCCCCGACGGCACCGCAAAGAGCGAATACCAGAACAGATAGTCGCACACGAGCCGATGATAGGTCTCGTTTGCGCCGAGCAGCGTTGCGATCTGAGACGTGAGACACGTGCCGATGAGCGTCATAATGATCGCGGCCGTCAGCGTGCCGGCAAGCGAGTGCATGAACGCCTGATTTGCGCCGGCAATGTCCCCGCGGCCGATGCGCACGGCCGAGACCGTCACGCCGCCGACGACCGTGAGCATGATGATGGCGTTGAGCACCATCACAAACGGCCAGACCAGATTGACCGCGCCGAGCGCATCCGTGCCGACGCCCTGCCCGACAAAAATGCCGTCGATGATCGTAAAGAGAAAATAAGCGCAGTTGCCGAGGATCGTCGGCACGACATACTGCGTGAGCTTTTTCTTCCTGCTGTCCATGAGCCCCTCCGAGCGCATAATTTGCCGCTAAACGCACAGACTTCCGGCCGTATGCACGCACACGGCGCGTCCCGGCCGGAAATCTGTCCTTATTATAGTGGCTTGCCAAGCCGCTGTCAAGCAGGACGACCGCCTGCGCAGGTGCGCCAGAAACCGCTTGAAAGCCTAGTAAGCATATGTTATTATTATAGTATGTAATTTGAAGGGGGACTACCCATGAAAATATCTACAAAAGGCCGGTATGCCCTGCGCATGATGCTCGATCTGGCCACACATCAGGGCGACGGCTATGTCGCGCTCAAGGACATCGCGCAGCGGCAGGAGATCTCGAAAAAATATCTGGAGCAGATCGTGCCCATGCTGGGCAAATCCAACATTCTGCGCACCACGCGCGGCTATCAGGGCGGCTACCGGCTGGCCCGTGCCCCGCAGGATTACACCGTCGGTGAGATCCTGCGCCTGACCGAGGGCGGGCTCGCGCCCGTGGCCTGCCTCGACCAGCATCCGAATCCATGTCCGCGCTGCGGAGAGTGCGCCACCCTGCCCATGTGGGAAGGGCTGGAGCACGTCATCTGCAGCTACCTCGACGGCATCACGCTGCAGGACCTGCTCGAGCAGCAGACGGCACGCGCCGCGAACGACTACGTCATCTGACGCGGCCGCGTACTTCCCATGCAGGCCCGGCAAGCGCACCGCAAACGGCGAACGTGCCGCTCGCCCACGGCTGGATATTTGGTATTACCAGAAAAGCCGGCGTATGAATTCTATGTTTTTCATAGTTTCCGACCATCGCGCAGGAACACATTGCTGATTATTTATCAATTTTGCATTTTCCGCTTGCCATCCGTGGAGATTCGGGTTACGATGATGCTGCGTCACGTGGTAATACCACAGAGGGAGCTCACCTGCCGTGTACGTTCCCTGGCGCCCGGTGCGCGGCCACCCTTCACGTCCCGGATAGACCGTCGGTCATGAGCCGCCCGATAGCGCCTCTTCTTCCCAACCGGCTGTCAAAAACCGCAGAGCCCGACCGGGCCCTGCGGTTTTTTCATACGCTGTGTGACGTCTGATCGGGATGACTATAGAGCGAGAACGCGCCGTTGGCAACGCTGTCGAGCATATCGGAGGTGAACGCCTGTGCACGCTCGGCGTCGCGGTCGAGCAGCGCGCGGTAGAGCTCGAGCTTATTCTGATACAGGCGGTTGGCGCCGTAGCGCTGGCGGTACAGGCTCCAGAAGTGCAGCCCGTAGCTGTGGATGGAGTTATACAGCAGCGGCAAAAACGTATTGCGCGACAAAACGCTCAGCGCGTGGTGGAACTGAAACGTCGCCTCGGCGCCCTCCTGGTCGGTTTTTGCGTCCTTGATTGCGTCCAGCATGGGCGCGAGCTCGTCAAGCTCGGCCTGTGTGGCGCGCTCGACCACCAGCTTCACGCACAGGCACTCGTTCGCGCTGCGCACCTCTATGAGCGAGCGCACCTCATCGTCGCGCATGACACCGCCGTTATAATTCAGCAGCGCCGTGAGCGTATCGAGCGAGCCGGTCTTGCGGTAATCGCTGACGTACACGCCCTGGCGCGTCACGATCTCCACGAAGCCCATCTTCTCCAGCTCGATCAGGCCGGCCGAGATCACCGGCCGGCTCACGCCCATGCGCGCGCTCAGCTCCCGCGCCGGCGGCAGTTGGTCGCCCGGCATCAGTTCCCCGGAAATGATCATGCTCTCGACCTTATGAACAAACTGATCCGTGAGCGAGACCGCCTCGATCTTGTCAAATCCCATCGTTCCACCCCCAAAATGTATTTGGTATTACCAAGTGCTTTTCGTTTTGAATTTATCATCATATTGACGGACTGTCAAGCGAAAATGTCGGCATAGTTCCGAAAATGTTAAAATCGAGACACATAGCATTGCTTTTTCAGGAATACTGCTATATGATAATGTTGAATTCTGGTAATACCAGAGCAAGAAACAACAACCATCAGGAAGGAAGGGGAAACATTTGAAAGATCTGAAGCATCTGATCTACTTTGAAAACCTTCTGGAAGACGCCAACAACGAGTTGGTACGGCAGGCCCAGGAGAACGGCAGCATCGTTCTCGGCTATACCTGCTATCACATTCCGGAGGTCCTCCTCAACGTAGACAACTGCATCTCTGTGCGACTCAGAGCACCCAAGACCGGTTCGCTGGATATCTCGACGTACTACATGTCCAACTATACCTGTGACTACGCACGTGCGCTCGTCGAGCGTGCAATCGAGGGTGGCTACCAGTTCCTGGATGCGATGATCGGCGTGGACGCCTGCTCGGCCATGAACCGCTCCATGGAGCACTTCGAGGTCCTGAAGGTCAACAGCAAGGAGAAATTCTTTGTCACGCATACCGACATGCCGCTCAAGGTGACCGATTACTACATTGATTCCTACACCACGCAAATGCGCGAGCACGTGCTCAACCGTCTGACCGAGACCTTCGGCGTTGATACGTCCGACGAGGCGCTGCGCAAAGCCGTCGCCGAGCACAACGAGGTCTGCAAGATCATCAGCGAAATTGCTGAGATGCGCAAGCTCGACAACCCGATCATCACGGGCTACGAGTTCCACATCCTCAACCTCGTGAGCTATACCTGCCCCAAGGCGCTCATCCTGCCCTACCTGCGCGAGACGCTCGCCGAGCTCAAAAAGCGCAAGCCGGACGCCAAGAATCCGTACCGCGCCCGCGTGGCCATCGTCGGCAGCGAGATCGACGACCCGAGCCTGACAAAGCTCATCGAGGGCTGCGGCGCACTCATCGTGTCCGACCGTTTCTGCTTCGGCAGCACCCCGGGCCGCGAGGTCATCGAGCTCAACGACGAGGAAGACGTCCTGCGTCAGATCTGCCGCCACTACATGGAGACCAGCGAGTGCGCTCGTTACATCTCCGATGAGAAGGTGCACCAGCGCCGCGAGACGGCCAACCGTCTGGCTCACGAGTACAACGCTGACGGCATCATCTACGAGCAGATGAAGTACTGCGACTACTGGGGCTTCGAGCGCGCTCTGGCGAGCTACATCATGAACACCGAGTACGGCTGGCCGGTCCTGAGTATCGACCGTGTGTATAACAACGGCTACTCGGGTCAGCTCCGCACGCGCGTTCAGGCGTTCGTGGAGAGCCTGGAGATCAAGAAGATCCAGAGAGAAAGGGGTGCCAAGTAATGGGCAAGGTGAAATATCCCAATCCGAAATTCTTCAAAGCGAAAGACAGAATGGACTGGGCTGCTCAGGCAGAGAACCTGAAACTGGTCGGCGGCATCTTCTGGGACATGTTCAAGGAGACCGACTGGAAAAAGTTCGGTGAGGGCTGGAAGAACATTCTCATTTCCGACCGTGACCGTATCAAAGAAGAGTACAAGGCCTTCGCGGCTGCCTCTATGAAGGATAAGATCGACCTCATCCTCAACGGTGAGCGTCACCTCGGCCGCCTGTATCGCGACGGCGCCATGTGCACCGTGCGTCGTGAGTGGCGCGGCATCAAGGACACGGTCTATGACTTCTATGAATGGGCTCGTCTGTGGGGCATGCTGCTCATGTCCTTCTCCAAGGACCTGATCCCGGCTATGAACCAGACGCTGTACTATCGCTGGATGGTGTCTTACTTCTGCTGCCACAGCTTCATGGACAAGAACATCCTCGGCCTGCGCGGCTCCAACCTGCGCATGAGCCACGAGCTTACCTACTGCATCTACCGCTACGTCGCCGAGAACCTCGTTATTCTCGCCAAGGGCGACAGACGCAACGGCAACAGCGAGGAGCTCAACAGCAAGCTCGTTCTGATCGACGAGATGACCATGGCGCAGATCATGGCCGGCTTCCCGACCCTGTACGGCATCCCGCACCAGCTGCTGCCGGTGTTCCTGGTCTCCGAGATCGACCAGCTCACCTGCATCCCGTACATCGACGCCGTCGAGTCCTTCGGTCTCCCGGCCGATACCTGCCCGGTTCCGACGTCCGAGTGCGGCGCGCTCGTCATCGACGCCCTGCCGCATCTGGGCAGCTGCTACATCTCCAGCTCCATGCCGTGTGACGGTTCCGTCATGGCATCCAGCTACTTCGCCCGCCGCTTCCCCGAAATCCCGGTGCATCACCTGTGCTTCCCCGTCCGCTACGAGGACGAGCTGACGCTCGACGCCGCTGTGGAAGACGTCAAGGCATGCATCCGCTTCATTGAGAAGCAGACCGGCGAGAAGTGGAACTGGGATGCTTACTTCACCGCTATGAAGCGCTTCAACACCGAGACCGACTACGAGCTGCAGAAGTGGGAGATCAACAAGACCGCTTATCCGCAGCTGATCGGCCCGACCTACGAGCTGTTCCGCAAGTGGTGCTATGAGATGGACGGCGGCCTCGATCCGCGTACCATCAAGTCCTGCGAGAAGGTCAACAAGATCCTCCTCAAGGGCTACAAGAACAAGGAGCAGGCCTGGCGCAACAAGATGCGCTATCGTGCTATCACCTGGAGCTGCCCGCCGCACTACTACGCCAACTTCTCCAACTGGCTGGCCAACAGCTGGGGCATCAACGTCGTCGTTGAGATGGAATCTCTCAACTACACCAAGCACCTCAACACCACCGACGAGACCGAGGCCCTGCGTGACATGGCCCGCCTGTACGAGCGCATGGTCATGCGCCGCCACACCAACGGCGGTTACCACAACGTCGTCACCGAGCTCTGGCGTCAGTGCGAGGCGTGGAACACAAACATCGTCATCATGTGGCAGCACGTTGCGTGCAAGAACATGGCCACCGTTCAGGGCCTGCTCGACGAGCAGGGCCGCGAGCTGGGTCTGCACCTGATCTGGATCCCGCACGACCTGATGGATCCGCGCACCGTTTCGCGCCGCACCATGCGCGACACGGTCTCCAGCTATATGGACACCGTCATGCACGCCACCCCGGTCGACGAGACTCTGCTTGACTTCGCGGACGACGTGTGCATGTAAACTTTTTTGAATTGAAGGAAAGGATTTAAATACTATGAAATACTTTGGCGGATGCGACGTAGGTTCCACCTACACGAAGGCAG
>ERZ827490.2117-NODE-2117-length-22461-cov-5.074578_pt1 | contig 22461 bp, 18 predicted proteins | sample MGYA00519770_ERZ827490 | MGnify/ENA primary metagenome ERZ827490 (study PRJEB31778, sample SAMEA3449324) | human gut metagenome | biome: human gut; feature: human-associated habitat; material: faeces | place: United Kingdom | collected 2010/2012 ...
TCCAACTGATTAAAAGATTTTATCATCTCATGCGTAAACATATGAATTCAGTTCCTTTCTATTTTTTCTCTCTATTCCATTCTTCTGATTATTCACTCAACAACTGGCTTGCTTCCTTCCAGCACTGCCGTCCTGCTGCCAGGATGGAACACGGCTGATCCAACGTGATCATTCCGCCCTCTGCTGTTGAGATAAATCCTCCTGCTTCCATCACGATCAAAGATGCTGCCGCATAATCCCACGGATACAGCATCAGTTCAAGATAGACTCCATTTGCACCGGATGCCACACGGCAGATATCAAGTGCTGCTGAACCACCTGCACGAATTCCAAGGCTGTTCAGATACAGCTTCTTCGCATGGTCAAAGATTCTGTCTGTATCTTCTGTCTGATACCGTGCAGTTCCGAATGCAACCAGATTATCTGCAAGTCCTTTATCCGAACAGTGAATCTCTTTTCCGTTCAGCTTCGCCCCTTCGCCTTTCACAGCGGAATACATTTCTCTTGTGTAAGGGTTGTAAACACAGCCAAACAGCATTCTTCCAAACTTTGTCAGACCGACTGAGATACAACTGTGCTTGTAATCAAAGATAAAGTTCGTCGTTCCGTCAATCGGATCTATAATGAAACAATAGCCATCTCCAAGTTCCTGCTGCATCCCGTCTTCCTCTGCAAGAAATGTCGCTTCCGGTATAAGCTGACGCAGGTTCTGGATCAGATAAAACTGAATCTCCTTATCATGCTTTGTCACAAAGTTTGCGGTTCCTTCTTTATCAAAAACTGTCAGTTCCTCGTCCTGTGCCTGAAGCATCAGTTCCCCTGCCAGTGTCACTATCTTCATGATTTCATCGTATAACATGTTGGTTGTAGTCCTTTCCTGTTTATTCATCCAATCTTACAGATTCCATTTTTCTATACTGCTGATTCTGCTAATACTTCTTTGTCTTTCTATCTTATCATGATTTTCTACATTAATCTATATAGAACAAAGAATGTGCTCGCACATTCTTGCGCCTGCGGCGGTCGCTTGCGACGCCTACCTTGTACGCCGCAGTGCGCATCCTAAGCGGAGCGTTTTTTTATGTTAGGAAAGAACTTTCCTAACATATAAAAAAGCATCTGCAACCGGCCAATTCAGGCTGTGCAGATGCTTTTTCGTATTTTCATCCTCTATTTCATCGCGTCTTTAATTGCTGTCAGAAGCTCATCATAAGTCTCATATGCCGGAAGTTCCGGATGATCTGCCTTGATCTGCTCTGTACTGCGGAATAAGAATCCTGCCTTACTTGCCTGGATCATGCCAAGGTCATTGTAGGAATCTCCGCTTGCAATTGTGTCAAATCCGATAGACTGCAGTGCTTTCACAGTACTTAACTTAGACTGCTCTACGCGCATCTTGAATCCTGTGATCTCGCCGTCCTCAGCTACTTTCAGACTGTTACAGAACAGTGTCGGCCACCCCAGCTTCTCCATCAGCGGTGTTGCAAACTGTGTAAATGTATCACTGATCAGGATTACCTGTGTGAATGAACGAAGCTCATCTAAGAACTCTCTCGCTCCCGGGAGCGGATCGATCTTTGCGATCGTCTCCTGAATCTCTTTCAGTCCAAGACCATGCTCTTTCAGAATTCCAAGTCTCCAGTTCATCAGCTTATCATAATCAGGTTCGTCTCTTGTTGTCTTCTTGAGTTCCGGAATTCCACTCGCCTCTGCGAATGCAATCCAGATCTCCGGTACAAGTACTCCCTCTACATCAAGACATGTTATATACATCGTAATATTCCTCCATCTGCTTCGTTCTCTAATCACTTTATTACTTTACTGTAATGTATTGATTTTAACATATATGCTGCATATTTACTAGATGCATTTTCATTAATAGCGGTATCGAAAAAAGGAGACCAGATATCTGATCCCCTTTCCCATCTTCCATTATTCCATAATAGGTTTCAATGCTTCTGCAAGCTTCTCTTTCTCAGCTTCTGCCTCTGCAAGATCTTTACCAAGTGTTGTGTAGTAGATCTTGATCTTCGGCTCTGTTCCGGATGGACGAACGATTACTGTCTCGTTGTTCTCCAGTTTGTAAACAAGTACGTTAGCCTTCGGAAGTCCTGTTTCTTCTGTCTTCTCGTAATCGATCACGCTGGCTACTTTGTATCCTGCGATCTCTTCCAGCGGATTCTTACGAAGATCTTCCATGATTCCTGACATCTTATCCATTCCGCTCAGTCCCGGGAATTCAAAGCTATCGATCTTGTTGAGATAACGTCCGTACTGTGCGTAGATCTCTTCCAGTCTCTGCTTCAGTGAGCTTCCGATGCTTCTGTAGTAAGCAGCCATCTCACAGATCAGCATAGATCCGATGATTGCATCTTTATCACGTACATAAGGTCCTGCAAGGTATCCGTAGCTCTCTTCAAATCCGAAGATAAAACGGTCAACTTCTCCTGCTGCCTCGAGGTTCGCAATCTGATCTCCGATCCATTTGAATCCTGTCAGTACGTTGCGAAGTTCTACTCCGTAATGCTCTGCAACTGCATCTGCAAGTGGTGTAGATACGAGAGATTTCACTGCTACCGGTTTCTCAGGCATTGTACCTTTCTCGATACGTCCTGCTGCGATGTAGTCAAGAAGAAGAACTCCGACTTCATTTCCTGAAACAAGCTCATAGGATCCGTCCGGGCACTTCATAGCGATTCCTACACGGTCTGCATCTGGGTCTGTTGCAAGCATGAGGTCTGCGCCTGTCTCTTTCGCAAGATTCAGTCCCAGCTCAAGTGCTGCAAAGATCTCTGGGTTCGGGTAGCTGCATGTTGTGAAATATCCATTCGGGTACTCCTGCTCCGGTACGATTGTTACATCTGTGATTCCGATGTCTTTAAGTACACGTGTTACCGGTACTAATCCAGATCCATTCAGTGGGCTGTATACAAGCTTAAGTCCTGCGCTCTTGCACAGACCCGGACGAACCTGACGGGACTCGATTGCCTCATACAGTGCATCCTTACAGTCATCTCCTACGAAACGGATCAGACCTTCTTCAACTCCCTGAGCGAAAGACATATACTTCGCACCTGTAAGTACATCTGTCTTCTGGATCTCTTCGTATACGATTGCTGCTGCATCATCTGTCATCTGGCATCCATCCGGTCCGTATGCCTTATATCCGTTATACTTCGCCGGGTTGTGGGATGCTGTTACCATAACACCTGCGTTACAGTTATAATAACGTGTTGCAAATGAAAGTGCCGGTACAGGCATCAGAGCATCGTAAATTCTTACTTTAATTACGTTCGCTGCAAGAACTCCTGCTGCTGTCTTCGCAAACACATCACTCTTCAGACGGCTGTCGTAGCTGATTGCTACTGTCTGTGTACCACCCTGTGTTTTCACCCAGTTGGCAAGTCCCTGTGTAGCCTGACGAACAACGTAGATATTCATTCTGTTTGTTCCTGCTCCAAGCACTCCACGAAGTCCGGCTGTTCCAAACTTCAGCGCAACTGCAAAACGCTCCTTGATCTCGTCATCATTTCCTTCGATTTTTGCTAATTCCGGCATCAGATCTGCGTCTTCCAGGTCTGCTGTCATCCAGCGCTTATACTCTTCCTGATACATCTTAATCACTCCTATTATTTTCTTAAAATGTAAAATTATTGCAATTCAGCCATACAACGTAAGACCGTCAGTTTATGACCACTTCGTTGTATGGCTGAACTGTTTCTAAACTTTACAAGTCTAGTCATATTATACCATGCAGGTAGATTTACAGCAAGATTACTTGTCTATTTTAACAAGCATTTTCCATTACATAGAAATAATTCCCAATACATTTGCAATAGAACTTAATAATATAATAATCAGGAAGATTGGTGCCAGATATTTCAAAAAGAACATGTATAATTTCTTTCTCTTAAATGCAGATGACTGCTCGATCTCCCTTGCGATCTTGTCAAATCCAACTGTACGAATAATCAAGAAACATGTTGCAAGTGCCGCCAGTGGCATCATCACGGAGTTTGTCAGGAAGTCGAAGAAGTCCAGACTTGCCATACCAAAGAACTGAATGAAATCCAGTAATCCGTAACCCATGGATGATAATGTTCCAATTACGATCATAACAACTGCCATCAGAATACAACATCTAGGTCTGCTCCAATGAAGCTCATCCTGGAATGTTGATACGCTTGTCTCCAGAAGTGAGATTGCACTTGTTGCTGCTGCAAGAAGTACTAATACGAAGAACAGGATTCCTGCCACTCTTCCAACTCCCATACTTGCAAATACTTTCGGAAGTGTGATGAACATCAGAGACGGTCCTGCCTGCAGGTCATCCGGATTACCACCGGAGAATGCAAATACAGCCGGAATGATCATAAGTCCTGCGAGCATTGCGATTGCTGTATCGAAAATCTCAACCTGTGTTGTAGTCTTCTCAAGGTCAACATCTTTACCGATGTAAGAACCATATGTATACAAAATTCCCATTGCGATTGACAGAGAATAGAACATCTGTCCCATCGCTGCAACAACTGTCATTGCTGAGAAATGCTTCGGATTCGGAATCAGGAAGTATTTCACACCTTCAATCGCACCCGGTCTTGTCACAGAATAAATTGCAACGATTATCGCAAGGATAACCAGAATCGGCATCATGATCTTAGAAACACGTTCTACTCCATTCTCAACTCCTGCAAGGATAACGCAGAATACAAGAACGGCAAATACGATAAACCATGCTTCTACCTGGAAAGAATCTGAAATAAATTCTGTAAAATATCCATCCTGTGCAACGGTCTGCACATTTCCTTTCAAATACTCTACCAGATACTTAATAACCCATCCACCAATTGAACTATAATAAGGTACGATCAACATCGGGATCACTGCGTTGAGCCATCCACCGATCTTGAATGATTTCGTCTTACCGAAAGTCTGATATGCTCCGACAGGACTTTTTCTTGTCATTCGTCCAAGTGCTGTCTCTGACATGATCAAAACATATCCAAAAGTTACTGTCAAAATCAAATATACGAGAAGGAAAATTCCTCCACCATACTTTGCAGCCAAATACGGGAATCTCTAGATATTTCCCAGGCCGACTGCTGAGCCTGCAACAGCAAGCACATACCCGATCTTACCCGAGAAGCTTGCTCGCATTCCTGATTGTCCTTTGTTGCTCATAGAATTCCTCCACTCATTTAACAGCTTATGCTGTTATTTTCTCTTGTTTTCTTTATACATAACTTCCTTTCACAGGTCGTCATTGTTTCTATTCTACCATTCGACACAGTGAATAGCAACAAAAAGAGTCACGTTAATGCTTTAAAACATTAATTTTAAGCATTAACGTGACTCTTTCTTATAATTTTCCGTCTTTTTCCGCTCTCTCAAGCAACTTCTCAATCCCTTTGTTCCACGCACCGATCTTCACTCCGGCATTGATCACGCGCTTACATTTTCCCATTGTCTCAAATGCTTTCTGAAGCGTTTCTTCCCGAATCTCTTCAAAAGGTACCTCTGTGATCACCTCTGCCGCCAATAGTCTGGCCAACCGGTAATCCATGTCATTTTCATACAAAATACCTGCCGCAAACGGGATGTGCTCCTTCTGAAGTCTTCGATAAACCGGGATTCCAGTTCCGCCGGAAGAGATCACGAACACTTCCGGCTCACCCTCCGGCGCAGGAAGTTCAATACTTCCAAAAAGCGGGTCAAAATATCCATTATTGATTCCATACAATTCGCGAATGATTTCTTCTGTAAATACTTCTTCCGGACTTCCATAATGTGAAATCGTCTCGCCTTTGACACAGATGATCTTGTCCGAAATCTTCTGTGCCAGATCGATTTCATGAAGAGACATGATCACTGTAATCTTCTTCTGCCGCGCCATCCGTTCAAGAATAGACAACAGTTCAAGCTTATATTTCACATCCAGAAATGAAGTTGGCTCATCCAGAACGATCACATCCGGATCCTGACAGATTGCTCTCGCCAGCAGAACGCGCTGCTTCTGTCCGTCACTGATTGCATTAAAATCACGGTTGCCAAGTTCCTGCGCATAAACTGCCTGCATCGCTTCTTCCACCAGCCGTTCATCTTCCTGCGTCAGAATCCCAAGTCGTCCCGTGTAAGGATAACGTCCGGTCGCCACAATATCATGACAAGTCATCAACTCTGTCTTGATCCGATCCGTCAACACGACCGCCATCTTAGACGCAAGCTCTTTGTACGGCAGTTTCAGAAGAGAAGTATCATCAAAAAACACATTCCCTCCAACGACTTTCAGCTGTCTTGTAATACTTTTCAAAATCGTTGACTTTCCCGAACCATTCGGACCGATCAAAGTCACGATCTCCCCCTTGTTGATCCCGATATTAATATCACGGATCAGGGAGTTTCCATTATAACCTACCGACAGGTCTTTCATTTGAAAATAATAATCTGCCATCTTATTTTCTTCCTCCCTTCGGTATCATCATATAGATAACGATCGGTGCACCCAGAATAGAAGTCACCGTACTGATATTCAATTCCACCGGTGCCAGTGCCATTCGTGCGATCAAGTCACAGATCATACAGAACACAGCTCCCATAAAGAACGTTCCCGGTATAACCACGATCGGTTTTGATGTTCCAAATGCTTTCCTTGCAAGAAACGGAACTGCGATTCCCACGAAGGAAATCGGTCCGGCAAATGCAGTCACACACGCAGACAGAATACTCGAAAGCAAAATCAAGATCACACGAAATGTCTTAATATTCACGCCCATGCTCTGCGCGTATGCTTCTCCCAGCTGATACGCACTGATCGGCTTAGATAAGAAAAATGTAAACAGCACCGCAAGTCCGACAACCACTGCTGCCACACGAATATTGCTCCAGCTCATTCCGGAAAAGCTTCCTTGCGACCATCCATGCAGATTCACAATATCAGAATCATCCGCAAAGGTTACAACAAAATCCGTGATAGCCGAACAGATATATCCGATCATGATTCCTCCGACAAGAAGAGATGCCATATGCTGCACTTTTTTCGACATCAGAAGGATAAATCCCGTCGAGATCAGCGACCCGATAAATGCTGCAAGAATCAGTGTATACGAAGAAAATCTTCCGATATATTTCAAATACACGATCATTGTAAGTGCCACGACCATTTTCGCTCCGGAAGAAATTCCGAGAACGAAAGGTCCGGCAATAGGATTGGAAAAAAATGTCTGCAGCAAAAAACCTGAAAGAGACAATGCACCACCAAGGAGCGCTGCCATCAGAATTCTCGGAAGACGGATCTTCCATATAATATTGTACTCTGTCGCCGCTCCTTCTTTCAGAAAGAGAATGCGCAGAATCTTAGGCACCGGAATATGAACATTTCCGGTATTGATATTTAGCACTGTCACAACACAAAATACTGCTGCAAGAATCAGAAATACCGCTGTGTATCTTGTACGCCGTCTGAAATTTTCCTGATGAAAACTTGTCTGCTCCATTCTTCTACTCCATCTTTTCAAGAAATGTCATCTGAGATGCATCACCGTCTGTCAGCATCAGATGCATATCTTTGATCAGCTCTCCGACTGTATCTGTTGCCTGATATAAGTTCTTTCCGGTATACCAGACATTTCCGTCTTTCACCGCCTTGAATTCGGAGAACAATTCATTCTTTGCTTCCAGTTCACTGATACTATTTACCTGTCCGTCGATCGTCCCGTTGTAGATCAGATAATCTGCATCTACAGCAGTCGCATAGAATTCCTCCATCGTCAGTTTAACAGATGGTGCGTTACTGTCCGGATTCTTCAGATCTTTGAACGCATATCTTCCACCTGCGATTTCAATCATTGACGGAATATAATCGTCAGATTTTCTCACAACGATTGAACCATCCGTACTCACATAGAAATAAGCAACCGTCTTTTCCGTGTTCTCGAAGCCTTTCAGTTCCTCGATTACATGAGCCTGCTGGTCAAAAAATGTATCCGCTTCTTCCTCTTTATTCAGAAGCGCCCCATAAAGCTTGATCCACTCGGTTCTTCCAAGCGGATGTGACTCATAACTGGAGTAATCTACAAATACCGGAATCCCAAGATCTTCGATCATTTCCTGTACTTTCGGTGTATGAAGGATCATCGTTGATTCGATTGCCAGATCACAGTCTCCGTCAACGAGAGTCTCATAATCCGGTTCGCTGTATTTTCCCGCAAATGTCATCGCTCCGGATTCCATTGCTTCCTTTGCACTCTCTACATACCAGCCGGAAGCCTCAAGCCCGGAGAATTTCACCTTGTCAATTCCGCCGATTGCATCAAACAGAGACATGGATGCTGTCGCCGCCATATAAATATTCTCTGTCGGCTGCTGGATCACAACAATATCATCCGCCAGATTTTCCGGTTCTTCTTCACCTTCCGGAACGATCAGATATTGCTTATCTTCATGGACATCGATCAACTTATATCCATCCTTATAATAGTATACATCGAATTCTGTCGCGTAAGTCAGATCCATTGTAGCTTCATAGGTAAGCCCTTCGATCTCCGGTGCTTTTTTTGTCTTGTCGGCTGCATCTTTAGTCTTATCCTTTGTCACATCTGCACCTGCTGAATTATTACCGCTGTTTCCACCGGAGGCTGCGGTAGAACCGCAGCCTCCGAGCAGAAGTGCAGCTGAAAGCATTAACGCTGTGATTCTGCATCTTCTTATCTTCATTCTATTTTTCTCTCCTATTTCTCTGCCGCTGCTACTGCCGCATCAAACTTCTCGTTCGTCAGCTCTTCACATCCGTAGAGAACACCGTAAACCTTGATCCACTCCTGCTTTCCAAGTTCTGTCTTTTCCTCGGAAGAACGATCAACAAAAACCGGAATACCAAGCATTGCAAGCTTTTCTGTCAGCTCTTCGAACTGTTCCGTCTTCTCTTCTACTGTCAGAGTCTCTTTTGTATCTTTACTGTCTTTATCTGCTATTTTGTCAGTATCTTTCGCTGCATTTTCCTCAGAATCTTCTCTTGGAAGAATATCTCCTGTAAACAAAACAAGATTCACTTCACTCTTCACAAGGTTCTTCAACTTCAGTTTGTCCGCTGTTCCTGCATATGCAACTTCAGCATTCTTCTCTCCGTCTTTTGCTTTCATCTTATCAGCAATCTCGGATACTGTACAGTCTTTGCTCTTCATTCCAACTGCCGCAATATTATCAAGAAGATCGAGATCTTTCATCATATTCAGAATCTCATCAGACTCTGCATAAGTATGATCTGTCGGTTTTTTCACAATGATCATATCCTGCTCAAGACCAACCGGAACTTCCACATCCTCCGGAACGATCAGATATTTCACAACATTTCCTTTGTAAAGCTCTGCTGCCAGATCCTGTTCGCTTGTGCCGTTGTTATCCGAAGCTGCGGATTCCTCGACAGAAGCATCTGACTTGCTGTCGGTATCAGATTTCTTGGTATCTGCTGACTTTGCATCCTCAGATCTGTTAATTGTGACAGATGCAACTTTTTTCTTAGAAGATTTTTCTGAGTCCGAATTATCCGCTTCTGATTTCTTATCCTCTGCTTTCTCCGGATCTCTGGCTGTATCTTTCGTCATGTCGATCTCAAGAAGTACGATTCCCTGATCATAATGATAAATCTTGAAATATTCTGCATAGTCAAGCTTTGTCTCTGACTGATATTCCAAACCTATGATTTCAGGTGCTTGTTCATCCAGCTTCTGGTTATTGCTTGTTGAAGCATCTGTTCCGTTTGCAGATGTTCCTCCATTCGCCGCTGCAAGATAAATGAAAATCGTATATTCTATCTCATGTGCGACAGACATTTTATCTGTCATTCCAATAATCTTATTGTTCTGATTCAACGCAACCGGGATAACAGCTGTCGCTGATCCGCCGCCCTTTGTTGTGTAATACTTATTTCCGTTCGCTTTCACATACTGATAATGATCACTGCTGAACACAAGCGTTGCATAAGCCTGTCCATTCTGGATCGTCACTTTATTACAAGTAATCTGAACCTTACCTGTTCCACCTGACCAGGTAAAACGATCTGGAGTGTATACACCGTCTTTCAGTGTTGTTCCACTGTTTACATGAGAAGTAGAGCCACTTGTATCAGATTCGTATTTTGATACATTATCTGCTTTTCCGTCGTTTCCATCTGTTTTTCCTGAATTAGTTCCAGGTACAGAACCGCCTGGAAAAACAGAATTGTTTGTTCCTGTATTACCTGTATTGTTGGAACCACCAGTAGTTCCGGAATTTCCTGTGTTTCCGTTGTTTCCGGAATCACCTTTATTCTCAGAATCTGTAGAATTAAGATCGGCAATCTTCTTCATTGTCTCTGACTGGAAAGTCAGCGTTCTGTCATACCAGATTCCTTTTTTAATGGAATATGCTGCTACTGCGATTTCCTTATCCAACGCTTCTACCGGAACAGTATAAGTATATTTTCCTTCTTCATTCACCTGATATGGAATCCAGGATGACTGATCTGCGCTTGCAGCCTCTTCCTTTGTTCCCATATACAGATAGCCGTAACCGGTTCCGCTTAATGTAAGCACGGCACTCATTTTTCCGTCTTTCGCTGTCAAGATACAATCCACTACTTTAAACATGGAAGAACTGGAAACTACGTCCATGCTGTAGATTCCGTTGGCTACATTTACTTCTGGTGCAGGATTCGGATTTGGAACCGGATCCGGTGTTGAGGTTTCTCCCGGATTCGGAATGTACATCCATAAGTACTGTTTGTCATACCATGTCTGATCTTTTGACTTTCTCAAAGATACCGGAATTGTCTGACCTGCTTTTTCTTTCGGCACATTGAAATGAAATGTCCATGCACCTTCTTCATCCTTTGTTCCTTCTATAACAGATGTTTTCAACAAATCATCTTTTGAACCAAGAGAAAGCGCATCAAATCCTGTGTTGTTTGTCTTGATCGTAATATCAAGCTTGCCATCCTTTTCAACAACTGTTGATTCACTGACCTTGAACATCTTGAATTCTTCAGCGTCTTCTTTTACTACTTTCACAGATTCTCCTGTTACAGAAGGAGCCTCCTGCAGTGGCGGAAGTTCCGGTTCCGGAGTATTCGTAGAATCGTTAGAATCTGTAGAAGATTCTGATTTACCTGTCTCATCTTTTATCTGTATATCCTTATTATCAGCTTTTTCGTCCGCAACCTGATCTAAGACAGTTGTGCCTGGATTTTTCCCTGTGGTTTCTGTATCTTTCTCTTCTAAGTTATTTTCTAAGTTGTTTTCTGAATTATTTTCTGAGTTATTCTCTAAATTTGGTTTTGTTTCTGCTTCGATTGAATTCTGGTTATCTGATTTATCCGAAGAATTATCAACTTTCTCAGATTCCTCTGTCTGATCTTCTTTAACATTTCCTGCGTCTTCTGTCTGACTCTCATCTTGTTTCTTCTCTAGATCAGCTTCTTCCACCTCAACCGTTTCCTGTAGATTTGTCTCATACTGCTGCTCATTTTCTGCCGCATATGTTCTAGTATAAGATAACGGTGAGATGATCATAGAACCTGTCAGCATAAGCGCAAGCCATCTGCTCTTATTTTTCATTTCTTTTTTTCTCCTCATAAGTCGTGAATTACAAAATGCGAAAAATGGATAGAATTATCCTGACTCGAATGAATGATTACTGGTCGCACGTAGTGTGAACAGTAAGAATGATTCTTTCGGTACAATCAATTACTCGTGATCTGGAATTCATATATTCCCCGCACCAACGGCCGGCAGGTTTCCTGACTCACAGATTCTTCCATACAGAACTCCTTCCCGGTCTCCCAGTGGATGTGCGGACTCTCCACACTTATCTGTATAGGAGCGATCTTCTGAAATCTATTTGGTTCTAAAACAGTTACAATGATTTCTAAGAAGACCGCATCTCTGTTCACAGTGACGAGTTCGTACAGGTCTTACACCTGTTTCCCTTTTACCTGTTTCGATTAGGATATGTATTCAAATATCCCTGATCAAACAGCACCGAACGCTATTATTTCTGACTAACTATAACATTTCATTATATTGAAGTCAACTATTCCGCCTTCACGGCCCAGCGCATCTTCGTGGATCTTGCTCTTCCGTTCTGCGCGCATTCCTGTGCTGACGGACGCACCACATCTCTTGCATATTCGGAATAGATTCCTTCTTTATATCCTGCTTTGAGTGCTTTCTTTACAAGCTTGTCCTCTCCGGAATGGAATGTAAGAATTGCTACTCTTCCGCCCGGTTTTAATGCTCCCGGGAGTTTCTCCATGAATTCATACAGCACTTCGAACTCATTATTGACATCAATACGAAGTGCCTGGAATGTTCTCTGGCAAGTCTTCTTGATAATGTCCTTCTTTTCTTTATTATTCGGAAGGAAATCCAAAGTCTTCTCAATCACATTTCTAAGCTTTGTTGTTGTATCGATGCGATTGCCTCTGCGAATCTCATTTGTAATTGCTTTCGCCAGTTCTTCGCAGTATGGCTCGTCTGAATTTTCGTAAAGCATTCCGGCGAGTTCTTCCTCGGAAATGTTATCCAGGCGCTCTGCTGCGCTGATGCCTTTCTCCTGGTTCAATCGCAAATCCAGCGGTCCGTCAACTTTGAAGGAAAATCCTCTCTTCGGATTGTCGATCTGCATGGAGGAAACTCCGAGGTCCGCAAGGATAAAATCAAATCCGCCAACTTCTTTTGCAATCTCATCGATCGTGCAGAAATTCTGCAGACAGATACTTAAAATGTCTTCTCCGAATCCCTGATCTGCCAGACGTTTTCTTGTCTTCGCAGACTCTTCCGGGTCAACATCTGTTGCATAGATGTGCCCCTCACCTTTCAGACATTCCAGCATTGCTTTCGTATGTCCACCGTATCCGAGTGTAGCATCAAATCCAGTATCACCCGGCTGGATTTTCAGGAAGTCAAGAATCTCATTTACCATGATAGAAATGTGCATTCCGGCAGGAGTATTTCCCTTCTGGATTACATGTGCGATTGTGTCCTTGTATTTCTCCGGCTGTAACTCTTTATATTTTTCCTCGAATTTCTTCGGGTATTTTCCTTTGTATCTCACACGACGCTTGTGCGGTGTCTGTGATTCCTGGGTATTCTGATTGTTCTGTTCGCTCATTTCGCTCTCCTTGTATATTCACATATATTAGGCGTTTTATAAACACCACCCCTTTGATTTTATTGGGTTTTCTCCCTTGCCTCTAACCTTCAGACTTTCAAAATGTGTTTTTAATGCTATAGATAGAAATCGATTCATTTTATCTTCTCCAATCAATAAATCATATAAATTCATTAATCATTTTTAGTCTCAAGTCAGTCTCATAATCTCTTCTTAAAAATGAGACTATGTTGAGACTGCCTTGAGACTAAGTGTTTCCAACACGATAAAAGCCCCGATTTTATCATATTTTTAAATTTTTCTTCAGTCTCATCAAGTATCAGAATTTGTGAGACTTTGTTGAGACTAACTTGAGACTGTCTCATTACAATGTCCATGTTGAAGTCTTTTTATCGTAAACGGCACCTGTTACTTTTTTGATTTTAGCATAATCCCTAAATACCGTTGCTCTTGATATATCAAGTTCTGCCATTACCTGTTCAACCGATAAGTGCAGGTTTTCACAAATCATATTATATATTTTTTGTTCTCTTTCAGATAAAGTTTTCTGTTCTCTTCCCTCGTCAGCAGCTGCCTTATCCAAAGGAATGGTTATTCTAAACACATCATCTTCAATTAATTCCGGCTTACCACCATCTGAATATACTGGTGTATATTTATATAGATTTCGTACACCGGAACCAATCGTATCTGTTCTACCAATATTTGCAAAAAATTGCTGAATCAATGGATTCTTAGGATATGGTGTAAATTCATCACTCATAATATTTCCATGACGTCTTGGAATACACCAGTTTTCTGTTTTCAACCAGTCTTTTTCAATGATTACCTTTGCTGGAAACGCACTGGAATAATCTCTATGCACAAGAATATTGGCAATTACTTCCCTTGAAATAATACCTCTGATGCTTGTATTTACATTATCAATCAGGCAAAATTTATCTGAAGTATGCTTTGCTACAAACTCCATTAACAATTCATATGCCTCAATTAGGTTTGTTATCACCTGCAATCTGTCATCGTATCTATCTATATTTTCAACTCTGTAAATTGCATCCGTAACATATCCTGGGCAACAGGAACGTATTACTTCATCCCTGCCAAACAAAAGTACTCCGGCGAGATTATATCCTTGAATACCTGATGAAAAATCTTTTTCCCATAAACCAGCACTCTTCAATATTTCCTCATCAGACATTTCCAACCAAGGATGATCCGGATTTTTGCTCTTTGCAAGATTTCTTACTTTATCCATCAAATCCATGCGTAGATCTTCCGTTGTAACATATGGGAATATCTTGTGCTCCGCATATGTATTACTCTTTCTGTTATACATATTCTGTAGTTGAATCGGAGAGTCCGTAATATCCATGTCCCCATCTTCGTTTCTGTCATAGATTCTGTTTGCACACTTTTCTACAGTAGATGTTGGCGGAACATACACCCATAACAGCGTCATCCCTTCATATACAATATCCTCTATTGAAAGATATAATGTTGGTGACATCTTATCCGGGTTATTTAGCTGATTCACAAAATTCTTCTTCATATCCTTAATAATATTCGGATTAATACCTATTGGGGTACCATCATCCTCTACACCCATGATAATATACCCACCATATCTGTTAGAAAAAGAGCATACTGTTTCATACACATCTTCCTGAATGCCATGCTGACAGATTTTGTACTCTACTGTTATTTTTTCATCTTTTGAAAGCAAGTCTCTCATAAATTCAATTGTCATTCTATCGCCTCCAATTTTTGCGTTTCCATTAGTGAAAATCTGATGTTCTATGTCCATTCTGAATATTGACCTTTTTTACAACGTATGTACAGTATACCATGAAAGTTATTCACAATATACCATGATCTTTGAAATGTTTTCCACATAAGTCTTCATATTTTTCACCTATTCACATTTCTTTACCGGAACCTGCATGGATTCGCTATTTTATCCGGCTGCATATCTTACTGCCACGTTCATCACTCCGGCAAGCATCATCACAACCACCGGATTCAGTTTTGTCTTACGAAGCAGTAACAGACAGATTCCGAAGATCACCACCATAGACCATTTTGTCGCCGCAACCTGCACAATTCCATCTGTCCAGAATGCAGTGTACAGAATTGCGATTCCTGCGGATGCGATCAATGCGACAACTGCCGGTCTTAAGGATTCCAGCACGCTCTGGAACATTTTCATTTTCTTATATCTTAAATAAAACCATGCGATCAAAGTTACGATAATACAAGACGGCAGAATGCACCCACAGGTCGCCGCAACAGATCCCGGAACTCCCGCAATCTTGCTGCCGACAAATGTTGCCGCATTGATTGCAATTGGCCCAGGTGTCATCTGGGAAATCGTGATCAAATCTGTGAATTCTGTCATCGTAAGCCAATCGTGCTGCGACACTACCTGTTCTTGGATCAGAGGCATCGCCGCATAACCGCCACCAAAGCTGAACAGTCCAATCTGAAGAAAGCTTAAAAACAATTTCAAATAAATCATTTCTCTTCACTTCCTTTCTTCGTGATCTTTTTCTCAATTAATGCGCGGAGTACTCCGACAATTCCACAGATCAGAATCACATAGACTACATTTACCCCAAATACGCAGGAAGCTGTAAATGCCCCGGCCATAAGTACATATGACAAAGCATCTTTCTTCTTCACGATTCCGGCACCCATGTCATATGTCACGGATGCGATCACAGCTCCTACTCCGGCCTGCATTCCTTCGAGCATTAAGCTGATGATCTGGTTACTTCGAAATGCCTGATAACCGGCAGAAAGTATCGATATAATAAGAAATGGTGGGATTACTGTCCCGGCAATTGCTGTCAGAATCCCCGCAATTCCAGCCAGTTTATATCCGATCACGATTGCTCCGTTCACTGCGATTGCTCCCGGTGCCGACTGCGCGATCGCCACAAGATCCAACATTTCTTCTTCCTCAATCCAATGATATTCATCTACGAACTTTTTCTTCATCAGGCTGACGATCACATAACCTCCACCAAATGTGAACGCGCTTAAGTAAAAGGTTGACCAGAAAATCTTCCACAATTTTTTATCTTGTTTTTTCCATTGCGTTTTTTCTTGTTGTTCTTCCATATATATTGTCCTCGTATATTATGATTATGCGAATTGCGTAGCACTAGAACTCCCGCCACACTATATGCTATTGACAGGCAAAATTCCCTAACTATGATATTCTTTCTCTTGTAGTCTATCGCAATCAAATTGATTCTGCAATCTCCTTGATTTTTTTCACATTATATTTTCCTTTTTGAAACCTTAATTTTATCTGAATTTCCCCTATTTGGAAAGTGATTATGATACAATAAGAACAGTAATATTTATCATAAAGGAGATTGAACTTGAGAAAGCCATTTTTTCGATTATCTTGTGCCGTTCTCCTGTGTTGCTGCCTGACCGGATGCGGTAGCATACAGCACAAATCCAGTACGGACACGGCGCAGGGTACTAAGGCACCACCCAAGACAGCGGATGATTTTTCTATCTCATCAGATTCTGAAAATGAAACTGTAGATGAAACTTCTTCTGCTGATGCCGCCACCCCATCTGCTTCTGAATCTGAATCCGTAACTCAGCAAGAATCGCTGACCGGCGCAGCGGCTCTTTACAGCAATGGACAGGAGATCAGCTTTGATTCTTCCTGGCAGTATGCAGACTTTTCTGCGATTAATTCTGGAACAGCTACTATTTATCTTGCAGATTCTGACCGCAAGGATATCGTCGTTGGCGTGAATGCCGGACATGGAACTTCCGGTGGTGCTTCTGTAAAGACACAGTGTCACCCGGATGGTTCTCCAAAGACAACCGGCGGAAGCACTGCTCAGGGTGCAACTTATGCGACTGCTGTTTCCGGTGGAATGACATTTAACGATGGAACTGCTGAAAGCACTGTTACACTTCAGATGGCTCAGATTCTGAAAGATAAGCTGCTTGCTCAAGGATATGATGTCCTTATGGTGAGAAATAGCGACGATGTCCAGCTTGATAACGTTGCCCGCACCGTACTCTGTAACAATGTAGCTGACTGTCACATCTCACTCCACTGGGATGGAGATGGATTGGGATATGACAAAGGCTGTTTCTACATTTCTGTGCCGGATGGTCTGAAAAGTATGGAACCTGTCGCTTCCCACTGGCAGGAACATGATGCACTTGGAGCATCTCTTGTAGAAGGACTTCGTACGGAGGGAATGACCATTTATCAAAACGGTTCTATGAATATCGACCTGACGCAGACTTCTTATAGTACAATTCCGTCTGTTGATATGGAACTTGGAAATGCAAGCTCTGACCACAGTGATTCCACACTAAACAGTCTGGCTGATGGTCTAACTGCCGGAGTCAATGCTTATTTTGGAAATTAGAATTCTTATTGTGATATTTATTTTATTTTTTAAGGAGGAGTTTTATGGAGCCACTCATTCGTGTTAAAAATATGTACAAGATTTACAACCCTGGAGAAAATGAAGTCCGCGCGCTGGATGATGTTTCTCTTGAGATCAACCAGGGGGAATTTATTGCCATTGTCGGGCATTCCGGTTCTGGTAAATCTACATTTATGAATATGCTCGGCTGTCTTGACACACCTGATTCCGGGGAATATTTTCTGGACGGAAAAGATGTCGCCAATCTCTCAGACAATGAACTGTCTGATATCCGCAATCACAAGATTGGCTTCATCTTTCAGGGATTCAATCTGATCCCAAACCTGGATGCGCTTGGAAATGTAGAACTTCCGCTGATCTACCGTGGACTTGGAAAACAACAGAGAAAAGAGATTGCAGGGGAAGCGCTGTCGAAAGTTGGATTGGAAAATCGTATGGATCACAGACCGAACCAGCTCTCCGGTGGACAGCAGCAGCGTGTTGCTGTAGCCAGAGCAATTGCCGCACAGCCGCCGATCATCCTTGCCGATGAGCCGACCGGTAACCTGGACAGTAAGTCGACTATCGAGATCATGAATATTCTGAAAGACCTTCATGAATCTGGAAGAACAGTTATTATTATTACACATGATGATGAAATTGCCAATCAGGTAGACCGCGTTGTCCGCATTATGGATGGAAAGATTGTGAGTGATAGTGTAAATCAGTAACAATTTAAATGCTTACCCGCACTTAAAGAGAGGGGGCAGTACTTCACGATTTCTCAATCGTTGAATCACTGCCCTCTTTCTATGTTTCTTATTAGATACTTCTTACTGGAATTCTAATTACTTCTATTCACTTTTTATTCAACTGATACAAGCTCAATCTTGAAGTTCAGTTCTTTTCCTGCCATCTCATGGTTTGCATCGAAAGTAATTGTTGTCTCTTCCTTAGCTGTTACCTTTACCGGGAATGGCTGTCCATACTGATTGGACAGATACAGCTGCTGTCCTACTTCAAGATCCTCAGATCCCGGAAGCTCTGCGATCTCTACTGTAAAGATAGCTTCCGGATTCGGCATTCCGTAAGCTTCTTCCGGCATCAGATGGATGTCTACTACCTGACCAACTTCCATATCAGCTACTGCTGCGTCAAATCCTTTGATCATCTGTCCTACACCACATACAAACTCAAGCGGCTCTCCACGGTCATAAGAAGAATCAAACTGAGTTCCGTCATTGAATGTTCCTTTGTAATGTGTACGGCATTTCTTTCCAACATTCTTTCCTTCCATTGTAGTGTGTGATCCGCATCCGCCACCGCAGCTGCTTCCACAAGAATGTCCCTCTTCATGATCTCCACAGGAATGTCCTTCCTCATGGTGATGATGATCACATGTAGCTCCTCTGGATACAAGCTCACCTTTCAGGTATGCCTCTACTGCCTGATCCGCATCTCCCTGAGCGCCTGAACACAATTCAACGCCGGCCTCTGCAAGTGCTGTCTGAGCTCCGCCACCGATTCCACCACAGATCAGAACATCTACGTTCTGTCCTGCAAGCAGTCCTGCCAGTGCTCCGTGTCCTTCCCCATTAGAACCGATCACTTCACTGGAAACTACCTTATTATCTTCTACTTCGTACACTTTGAAAGTCTCTGTCTTTCCAAAATGCTGGAAAATATTTCCGTTGTCATAAGTTACTGCAATTTTCATTGTAAAATCCTCCGTTTTCAAGATTTCCTGTCTATCTAGTATAATCCATTACGCAGGTAAAAGCAACCTTTGTGTAAATGTGGATAGAGTACGATAGAGTACACAGTATCATTGACACAATCTCCTCAAGACACTATACTTGTTATAAAACTTACTCCAAACCATCAGAAAGTGAGCACAACCATGGAATATGAACACATCACCCATTCCTTTGAACCAATATATAATGAAGACTCCGAGATTCTGATTCTTGGGACGCTTCCTTCTGTAAAATCCCGGGAAAATAATTTCTACTACGGACATAAACAAAATCGATTCTGGAAATTGTTGGCGAAGCTTTGTAAAGAAGAAACTCCGCAGACAATTGAGGAGAAAACTTCCATGCTGCTCCGTCACCACATCGCCATCTGGGATGTCATCCAAAGCTGCGACATCAAAGGCTCCAGTGACAGCAGTATCAAGAATGTGACACCAACTGATTTGAAACAAATCTTAGATCATTGTCAGATTCGACAAATCTATGCAAATGGAAATAAAGCCGGAGCTCTTTATAAGAAATATCAGCAGCCGCTGACCGAAAGAGACATCCTTGTGCTTCCTTCCACCAGCCCGGCCAATGCCGCCTGGTCACTGGATCGTTTGTATGAAAAATGGAGTGAGATACTGAGGTGAATTATATTGCCTCAGTTCTCACTCCATTTTTATTCGAATAAATTACTATTTCAAACAACTTAGATTATTCACTAACCTGTTCTCTTCTCTGCTCAAACACTGCTGCCAGTCTCGGCAGAATCTTATTGCATGCCATCGTGTATGCCGCGCCAAATACATTTGCCCCAATACGAAGCGCTACCGCATACGGCATTCCGAACAAGCCGGATGCAATCGACAATGCACCAAATGTATTAAATGCTGTCTGCCATGCATACCCTGCAGAATACCCAACTCCAATTCCTCCGATCATTCCGATGTACGGATACATTGACTCCGGAAGTACCAGGTACAGGACAACGAATAACAGACAACCTACTATATTAAATGCAGCTCTCTTACCTGCCCGCTCTTTGCAGTCATCCGGGAATGGAAGACAAACAGACATGCTTGCGATCCCCGCCCACATTGCTCTCGGAAGTCCAAGCAATGACATGAATAACATTGCACTGGAAACAACCAGTGAAAGACGAATGTACCATCTGTTTCTTGCGGAGTTAATATTGAACTCGCGGAACAAATCAAGAAATGATCTTCTATACGGTCTGTTCTTCTGATTCTTATAGAAGATTGCCATACACAATACCATTCCAACCAAAAGGCCAGCCACGCGATACAAGTACTCCTGTCCGGTCACATCATATCCCTGGAGAAGAAGATATCCAAGAACAAATGTAGAATGATTGTACATGATCACATTGTGACATCCCAGAATCATAAGAAGCAAAATACATACTATATTAATAAAAAATGCCGGAACCGGTGACACCATATTCGAAAGCTTCGGTCCTGCAATCAATATTCCAAAGATTCCGACGATGGAGGCCAATCCGTGCGTTGTACGAATTCCAAAATCTGCCTGTCGAAGAACAAGCACCGCAAGAAGCACTGTAACGCCTACTACACTGTTGTTATTCCCTGTGAAATGACTGTATAAGGAAACCACTGCCACACAAAACGCCATTACAAGATAGACCTTAAAATTATAAATAAGAATGTGTCTACGTCTTTCCTTCTTGTCTTCTGTCGCTTTGATCAGCTGCTTAGATGCAACTGAACTGAGCTGTAATTCCTGATAAAATGTCATATATCTCTTCCTCCCACTGTTATTTTTCTTCAAAATATCAACGAGAAACTATAATACAAATCTATCTCAGAGTCAATAAAAACTTTATTAAAATTTTCTGATAAATCAGAATTATTCAAACAATATATAGAATTTATTTTTTAGGCTTTACAAACCGTTCGCTCTATGATAAGATAGTTTGTGTCGAGCGGAAGTGGCGGAATGGCAGACGCGCTAGATTCAGGTTCTAGTGGGAGTTTATCCTGTGAGAGTTCAAGTCTCTTCTTCCGCATTGCTGACGAAAGTCGAGAAACCTTATTAAATCTAAGGTTTCTCGTTTTTTTATGCTTAATTATCCCATCCATTTTTCGCAAAAACTTTATTCATCCGCAGCGCCCCCGATCAACTCTTCCATCCGAAATAAGCCATCTTCTAATTGTTTCTTAGACTTCATAAGCCATTTATCCAATATTACAAGCGCACCTTTTTCCTTTTTAATATCTCATAAATGATGATATACTTATTTACAACAACCGTTAAAACTTTTTATATCAAACAAGGGGGAAAACAGATCATGAAAGGAAAATACTTAAAAAAATGGATGTCTGTCTTTTTATCAACAGCACTGGCAATCAGCAGCATTTCAGGTTGCGGAAATTCAGACAAAGAACCTACAGACTCCACAGACAAATCTGCGAACGAAACAACAGATACAGCAAATAAAGACACCGCATCGGACGAAGCATCAGATGTACAAGATGGCGATACGCCTCTGATCGGATCATGGATCGATCTTAGTTACGGTATACAAGTGAAAATTGAAAAAGACGGAACTTTTGTCGTTTGGAATGATGAACAAACAGCCAAAGGAACGTACACATACGAAAACAACTATTTAGTAATGACATCAAAAGACGTCCAAAACGAAGAAAAAGGATATGTGAAACTTTCAGATGATCATTTTGCGTTATTTACTTCTGACTCTATGATCCTAGATTACACTACTGATTGTTTTGTACGCAGCAGCGCCGCTGACAAATATGATCCTGCAAAAGATTTTAGCAGATATAACCAGGCATGGACTATAGCATCCGGTCCTGACCAATTTGTAATCAACAATGAAACATACGACGCCAACGAACTGTATATTATTTTAACAGAAGGAAACCGATTGAGAATAGGAAAACCTGAAAAAATCGGCGATTCTAACTACGAAGTACTGACAGAAGGTCTGATTGAGTTTTCAGATAACTATAATAAGCTGGAATTTATTTTCAGCGATCCTTTTACAGGACAAGACGGAACTGACTACAGATCCGAATTAAAAGACGGTCAGTGGATCATTTCCCCTGAAGGAGAGGAGACTATGAAGAAAAGTCTGTAAATATGATCTTCTATGATAAGAATGAGCGATA
>ERZ827490.2131-NODE-2131-length-22359-cov-4.160509_pt1 | contig 22359 bp, 19 predicted proteins | sample MGYA00519770_ERZ827490 | MGnify/ENA primary metagenome ERZ827490 (study PRJEB31778, sample SAMEA3449324) | human gut metagenome | biome: human gut; feature: human-associated habitat; material: faeces | place: United Kingdom | collected 2010/2012 ...
TGTTTGGCGAAGATGGCGGCTTCCGGAAAGGTGAAGAAGATATGCTGGACGCAGGCCTTATCATCGTGGATGAATCGTCCATGATGGATATGTGGCTGGCGCGAAAGTTCTTTTCCCGCATCGGGCCTGACACGAAGGTGCTGCTGGTAGGCGACGCAGACCAGCTGCAAAGTGTCGGAGCAGGAGACGTATTCCGTGAGCTGATCAACTGTGGGCTGATTCCCGTGACGGTGCTCAATGAGATCTTCCGCCAGAAGAAGGACAGCCTTATCGCCTATAACGCGCAGAAGATCAACAACAATGACACCAGCTTTTTCTATGGCAATGATTTTACTGTCTGCAAATGCGCCAATCAGGAGGAGGCCGCTGAACATATACGGAATATCTATCTGGCACAGGTGAAGCAATACGGTGTAGACCGTGTGCAGATCCTCTCGCCCTTCCGTTCCACCGGCGCGACTTCTGCTGACCAACTCAACGAAGCGATCCGTGAACTGGTGAACCCACAGACGGAGGAAGCCGACCTGAAGGTGGGCAGCCTCTATTTTCGGGTAGGCGATAAGATCATGCAGAACAAGAACAGCACCAAGGCGTCCAACGGCGATATTGGCTTTATCCGCAGCTTCCGTCACGATGAGCGGGACGGTATGCGTATAGCGATCCAGTTCTCGCCCACGAGAGTCGTGGAGTATTCTATGGAAGAAATGGGGCATGTCGAACTTGCCTATGCTACCACAGTCCATAAGGCGCAGGGCAGCGAGTTCGATGTGGTGATATTCCCTCTGCTGAGAAGTCATGCCCGGATGCTGACCCGGAGCCTTGTCTATACGGCTATCACCCGTGCCAAGGCCAAGGTCATTCTGGTGGGGCAGATCGGTATGCTCTATATGGCTGTCCACAAGGATGATACCGGGAAGCGTAATACGCAGCTGGGACGTAGGATCACACTGTATGTCAATACGTTCAAAGTGCAGAAGCGCAGTGCCTGAGTACAACTGTAAATATTTTATGAAAATGAGGCAAGGGTGTTAAATTCGCACCTTGTCTCGTGTTTTTATTAAGAAAGGAGCCTTTGAAATGAATGCACCCGAATCCACTCTGTTCAATGCTGTCCCCGTTGTCTCTGAGCTGAACCGCGTTGCCGGCTTCGATCCGCTGAAGTTCTTGAAAAAGACTGCCCGCGGGCATGAGCTGGAGCTGCGGTACAAAAAGCTCTGGTTCCGGCTGAAATACCCTGCCGGGCGCACACGGCTGACGCCGCTGCGCATCACGGATCAGTTGGCGATCATCGAGGCGAAGGTGTTCTTCGACAAGGATGATGCCGATCCCGCCAGCAGCTACATTGCCACCATGACGCAGGAAAACGCGCCTGCCGGTCTGTATATCCAGGCCGCGGAGCATGACGCGCTGGACATGGCGCTGACTAACGCCGGTTTCGGCGTCCAGTTCGCGCCGATGCCCAAGGTGGACACGCCTTACGCAGAGCCAGCCGCACCTACTATGGAGGCTGAGCCTGCCACTGCCCCTCAAGCGGCAGCGGAACAGGTCAGAATGGAACCTGCTGCGGTACATGCCGACATTGAGCCTGTGGTGGTACAGCAGCCTGAACAGGAAGTGGTTCACCATGAAGAAGCCGTACCTGACGCGGCGCCGTTGGAAGTCTCTGGGGAACAGCCTGTGGAGGCCGTTGCGGAGTCTGCGGTAGAAACGGAACTGCCCTTCGTATATGACGAGCCGAATGTCGCCAGCTATACCAAGGACATGGACGTGGACACCATCTGCACTCTGATGACCGAGGCGGAAGCCGAGGAGATCATCGTGCCCATCGGCACATGCAGCGGACAGACGCTCAAGCAGGTCGCCGAGCGGCGCCCTGCCAGCCTCAAGTGGTACGTGAAGGGCTATTCCGGTGATGATAACATTCTGCGGGCCGGCGCCAAGCTGATGCTGGACAAGCTCCAGCATCTGGCAAATGCCAGCTGACGGGTGATTTGCTCAAGATGATGGTAAGGAGGTGGCGCGGTGGCGCAGCCACAGGAGTTCCCGTTCAACATCATGGATGTGGCCGAGCTGCTGCATCTGCATATCAGGCGCAGGCAGGCGGACAGTGTATATGCCGACTGCCCGATCTGCGGTGATAAGCGGGGCAAAATGAACATCAACTTCGCCAAGAACCTCTGGCGCTGCAACTACTGCAATAAAGGCGGCGGTATGCTGGCTCTCTACGGGAAGGTATACGGGATCAGCAATTCCGAAGCCTACCGTGAGATCTGTGACACGCTGCAAAACGGCCTTACCGCACCGGAGTACACCGTAAAGGAATTGCCGGGAAAGGCGGCTGTCGAGCAGTCTGCTCTCGCCTCACCGCAGGAGATCCATCAGACGTTTTCCATGCTGCTGGAACTGCTGACGCTCTCTCCGCAGCACCGCAAGCATCTTCAGGAGATGCGCGGGCTGACCGATGAACAGATAGAACGGCTGGGGTACAAAAGTACCCCGCCCTTCTACCTGTGCCGGTCACTGACGGAGAAACTGCGCAGCCGAGGCTGCAAGGTGGAGGGCGTGCCCGGCTTCTATGTGGGCAAGGATGATAAATGGACGGTCAACTTCAATTCCATCACGGCGGGGATCATTATTCCCGCCAGAGGGATCGACGGAATGATACGCGGCGCACAGATCCGGCTGGACACACCTATCCGAGATCAGGAGAGCGACCCCGACAAGAGCGGGACAAAGTACCTGTGGCTATCCTCCTCTTCCAAGAAGCGAGGGGTATCCTCCGGCAGTCCCGTCCATTTTGTGGGCGATCCGTTCGCGCGAGTTGTCTATGTGACGGAAGGGCTGTTGAAAGCGGATGTGGCGCACTACCTGATGGATCGTTCCTTTGCGGCTACAGCAGGCGCCAACAACGTCAATAAGCTGGATATGCTGTTTGCGCTGTTGGCTGCCAACGGCACAGAGGTCATCATCGAGGCCGAGGATATGGACAAATACCATAACGCCGCTGTCAGCAAGGGGGCATCGAAAATCTATCTCATGGCACGTAGCCATGGGTTGGAGTGCCGCCGCCTGACGTGGGATCCGAATTATAAAGGCATTGACGACTGGCAGCTTGCCATGCGGCAGAAAAAAGAGCGAAGAGATATTTCCCAAATGAATTTCAGGACGCGGTTTGTCTGCGGGCTATGTTCCTTTGACGCCATCAGCGAGGAGATCGCCGCATGGCATGACCGGGACACAGACAGCAGCACGCTCCACGATTACCTGGGCCTGAGTGAGCAGGAGTATGCCCGCTTTTTACGGGATGGCGACGCGGCGTTGGAGCAGTATCTTCTATCCCAGCGAGCGCAGCAGCGTTTTCGCATCTACCAGCCTGATGTATCTGAGGGCAAGGCCGCAGATTTCGCCTTTGGCGGGATCAAGGCTTTGCAGAAGGCCGGCTATGAACAGCCGCCCGCCTCAGAGTATGCATTGGTTTACGATGGGATACTGATGTGTGAATCGCAGCAGGGCGACACCATACGCCTGAAACTGGTCGCAGCGCGATACAGCGGTGATCTGCCTGCGGACTATCATGGACGCAGCGTTTCACCCTCCACGGTGATCGAATTTTATGATGAAAACGGGCGCAGATACTTTTACTGTGATGGGAATGATAAATTCCTACCGGTAAAGTTCTCGCCAAAGCTGGCAAAAGATAAACGGGAACGGCACTGAGCTGTTCCACCATAAGCAAAAGGCATTGGGCAGGTGTATCTATCACCCGCTCAATGCCTTTTTATTTTGAAATGGAGGAACTTTATGGGAGTATATTCAGAAATGGCCGCAGACTTGCGGGATGATGTGCAGGAGCACACCACAACGGTGCAGGATGCCGCCGAGCTGGCTGCCAGACGGGCAGACGAGCGGCAGCAGGCTGAGGAGGAGCAGGCGAGGGCTATGCTTTCCCAAATGCAGCAAAACGCGGATGCCGCCCCTGCCGCCCCTGATCCGGAAGCCGAGAAAAAGGCAGAAGAGGATCGTAAGCGGCAGGAGCATGAACAGGCCGAAGCCAAACGGAAAGCCGAGTGGGAGGCCAAGCAGCGAGCCAAGGAGGAAGCCGAGCAGGCCGCGTGGGAAAATGCGGTGGCAATGAGTGATGATGAAGTGATGGCCGCCTCCATGAAGCGTGTGGGCGATGATTCCGAGCGACTGACCCGCCGCAATATGAAGCAGTGCGTCACCGAGTATATCCAGACGCTTTGCCTTGAGGATGTGTCTTTTGCCCGGAATGTCATGCACCCCCGTAAGAATATGGTCAACTGCTTCCGTTATATCAACCGCAAGGCGCTTGAGTTTGCCAAGCAGGAGATGGAGGACAATGACGTCAAGCCCTCTGCTGAAGGCTATGGCACCGATGTACCGGACGGGCTCTGCTATCAGTGGGCGGAAGAGTATTTCAAGGATCTGAACGCAAAGGAGGATCGTGGACAAGAAGAAAAGTTTGTTCCCAGACCGTATTACGGCGGCAGGAGCAGCACGACGAAAAAGGCAGAGAAGAAAAAAGCGGAGAAGCCCGCCGCCAAGAAAAAGGAGAAGGCTGCCAAAACAGCAGCAGAAAACGAGCCGCTGGACGACCAACTCTCCTTTGATAGTCTGGGGGTGAGCGCATGACGCGGAAGATAGACAAACGTGCCTGCCGTAAGTTTGCTATGCCGGAGCTGGAATTTAATCTGAATGAAGGTGTACTTCACGTGGAGAGCTGCCCCTATATTATCCGCACGGCGGTGCGCAATATTTCCGGGCAGCGTATTCTGGTGCTCTATATCTATCAGAGTGAGAACATTCTGGCGGGCAGCCTCAAGCCCCGTTGGGTCATGTTCCACAGCCGGGATGATTTCGCCACACTTTCATTTAGAGAGAATGCGAAGGCCACATGGCAATGCTCAACATTGGATTCCTTGGATCGAATAGGGAGCTTTGACAGTAAGTGTGCTTTCTACCGGCAGCAAGATGAAGCTCGCGTAGCTCGCTTTTGTAAATGTGAACGCGGCGCTATTTCAATGTTAGGTTATCTGCAACGGCAGATTTCATATCACAAGGAGTTGGAGCGCAAGTGGAAGAAGCAACGTGCGATTATAGACCGAATGAAATGTGTGTCAGCGCTGCCCCGAGACCTGAAAGGTTTCATCCACCGTGAAGTTATGCCGCAGTATATCTTCTATGATTACCAGCGGAGAGGGCCAGAACACGCTTTCTGTATCGCGTGCCGGCACGAGGTCAGTATCGCGGCAGCCAAGCACAATGCTTCCGGCACCTGCCCTCGCTGCAAAAAGAAGATCACGTTCAAGAGCAGAGGAAAGCGCGGACGTATTTTTGACCGCGAGACGGTTCAAGTGCTGCAAAAGGCGGAGGGTAACGGACTGGTACTGCGGATCATAAAGGTGTACCGTTCGTTTGCTGACGCGGACGTCCCAAACCATTTTGAGGTCTGGGAAAATGCACGGCAGTTTATTACCCTTTCATCGAGCGGACAGTGCAGCGTTGATGCCTACTACTATCATTATAAGGCTGAATATGATTTGACTCCGTGGTGCAATGGATACCGCCCGGTATTTGACCAGTGGAAATATAATTTTACGGCAGATATGAGTGGGGTCTTATATCAACGCAACTTATCTGATACACTGAAGGATACGCCGTGGGCCTATTCACAACTGGAGGCATTTTCCGGCATCGCTTCATTTTCGGGAGTGGCAACATTCTTGAGTGCATATATAAAACGGCCTAAAATCGAGCATTTGATCAAGATGAAGCTTTACCGCTTGGTGAGCGGCATCATATATGGAGGTTATAGTTACTCCGCACTTCAAGCCATCAACTTCAATGGCGAGAACATGCGGGCCATATTAGGTGTTGATCGGCCTTATTTTCCACTCTTACGGGAGCTGGATCCTTCAATCGACCAATTACATCTGATCCGTCAGCTGCTCCAAGCAGATCACAAACCGAGCACGGAACAAATAAAGTGGTTTATTGCCAGCAAGATCAGCAATGCCGACGCGGCGAAAGAGTTGCTTGCTCACATGAGTGTGCATAAACTGCAGCGTTATGTGGAGCAGCAGTTTGCTCCGGAAGATGAAGCGGCTTTGAAGCGTGTAGACTATTACAAGATGAACACGCTGATCACTGACTACCATGACTATCTCTGTATGTGCAAAGAACTGCAATATGATCTGAAAAATAGCTTCATACTGTTTCCACGCGAGCTGAAGGCTGCCCATGACAGTGTAGCAAAGACACTGAAGGACAAACGCACGGCTGAGCAGGAAAAAGCTATCGCAGACAGCTTTGACGAATGGCAGAAGCGGTATCAATATCAGAGCAAAGAACTCATGATGATCCCTCCGCATTCCGCAAAAGAGATCGTGGATGAAGGTGCGGCGCTTCATCACTGTGTGAGACACTATGTTAAAAAAGTTGCCGAAAAAGAGAGCGTCATTCTCTTTGTGAGGAGTGTAGACGAGCCGGACAAATCACTTTGTACCGTAGAGGTAAAGGACGGTCAGGTTACGCAGGCACGAGGCTTTGACAATGCGGAGCCTCCAGCGCAGATCACGGCATTTATTGAACAATGGAAACAGCGGGTGCTGTATGCCTCCGATAAGGCCGCAGCATAAACCCGCAAGTAGATCAATGGAGAGGCAGGGCGTATTTCGCCCTGCTTTTTCCATAATTTAGGAAAGGTGTATATGAAATGAAAGAGCTTTCAGAGCTGAAAAATGAGTTTTATGAAGTCATGTATAAATACGAAAAGAGCTTTTCGGAGAAAGGCGTTATGGCTGATCTGACAGCCTGGCAGACAGCGAAAGCAGACCTGATTTCGCTGCTGCGGTGCCACCCTGACTGGAACGAGACAGAGCAGGCCATCATCTTCGATTGCAATCAGGCACTCTCTATTCAGCCGGACATGGTAGATGAAACGGCTTTCACGCTGCTGGACATTGCCTCCGAGATACTCAGCGGTGAGCAACTGGAAGATTTTCGCGCAGCGCTGCACGCCGCCGTGTCAGGCTATAGCCGTACCGTCTCGGAAGAAAATCTGGAGATCCTGCGCCAGCGCGGCGGAATACGCTGCACCAGCGATCAAAAGGCCAGCCGCATTATCGGAAAACTCTGCAGAAAGTTCGGCGTCGATAGCCATGATCGGTACAACGCTGTTTTTGCGCAGTTGACTGATCCCCTGAGCCCGCTGATCATTCAGGAGACCGTCGTACTCTCTGTGCATCCCTGTGATTTTCTGGAAATGTCCAGCAAATCCAACACATGGATGTCCTGTCACCGGCTTAACGGCGGAGGATACCAGGCGGGGTGCCTCTCCTACATGAACGATAGCGTCAGTATGGTGTTTTATGCCGTAGATGCCGATGTGCATGGTGAGTACCGTAAGGCCATACGCAGATACCGTCAGATGTTCTTCTATAAGGATGGCACTCTGTATCAGTCCCGGCTCTATCCTGCCGATACGGGAAACGCCCTGGAAGTGTCCAAGCTGTTCCGACATCTGGTGCAGAAAGCCATTTCGCGCTGCCTGACGGAGCCAAACCTCTGGTATCTGAAAACAAAGCGTTCGGACTTAGATGCCCATTACTCGACTCGCAGGGGTAGCTTGCATTATCCGGATTATGATTTTCATGGGAATCTCTCTATCCTGCAAGGGCACAAGAAAGACACTGTTCTGCCTATCGGAGCTGCGGCCCTGTGTGTCTGCTGCGGCAATGAACTATGGAGCAATGGTGACATAAAGTGTTCTTGCAAAGAGGTAGTCGTCTGCCGGAAATGCAGACAGACAGTAGCGCGTGGTCAAGGGATCTATCTTGAAGATGGTTTTTACTGCAAGACGTGTCTGCATATTTGCGAGGCCTGTGGCCGGCCCACTTTAGGCACTATGTACCCCGCTTATGATAGGCGCGGGTCCTTGCTGCAGATTTGCCATGACTGCTACCAGCAACTGACTGCCAGTTGTACGTCATGCAGCATGGCGGCAGCCTGCCGCACAATGGGCTTTACGATTTGCAAAAAAGCCACCTTACCGGTGGTAGCTTGAGGAGGAACATGATGAACACTTATGAGACTGCGGGAATGAATATGGCCTGCTTTGAAAGCATTCTGAAAATGACGCAGGGTGAGCTGAAGGAATATCTTGCGCAGCAGCTGCGCGTGTACGGCTATGAGCCTGTCTGCGAAAACGGATTCCTCTATGCAGAAGGTACTGTCCCAGTGCTGCTGGTTGCCCATTTGGATACTGTTCATACCCATCAGCCGGATATCATCTGCCGCTCCGAGGATGGCCGCTATCTGATGTCGCCTTACGGGATAGGCGGTGATGACCGGGCCGGTGTGTATATGATCTTACTGCTGATGCGTAAGTGTCGGTGCCATATCCTATTTTGCGAAGAGGAAGAGGTCGGCGGTGTGGGCGCAAGGAAATTCGCCAAGAGCAAGCTGCGGCCGGAGGTCAACTATATCGTTGAACTGGATCGGCGCAGCACAAATGATGCTGTGTTCTACAACTGCGATAACCCCGACTTTACGGAGTTCGTTTGCAGCTTCGGCTTTGAAGAAAACTATGGATCGTTCAGTGACATCTCTGTGGTCGCGCCGCATTTGGATACTGCGGCTGTCAATATCAGCGCAGGCTATTTCAACGAGCACCGCCTCCATGAGATGATCGACACCTATGCCATGTGCAAGAATGTCCTCAGACTTACGGCTATGCTCCAGCAGCAGACCGGCCATTTCCCGTATCAGGAGCGTATACACAGACGAGGCTCCATATACGGTGCGCAAACCAGTCTCTTTGCGCCGATGATAGACAGGCAGCCGCAGAAGTGCGCGTGTAAGCTGCTGATGCCCTTGCCGGAAGAAACACGGCTCTATATGGGACAGCATCAGATTAGCTATGCACCGGAGTACATGATGGATCGTTCCGGAAACCTCTACATGTATCTGGAATGCCTGAACGCTGCCGTGGAAACGGAGGGCGTGTTTGCCTGCGATGAAGATGGCCAGCCACCTGCATTCTCAGCGGTTCGCGAGGGAAAGAAATTCCTACAGGTGTATACTTACGAGGAAGCTGTTGAGAGACTTGAACAAGCAGAGGATGCAGGGTAATGTGGCGTTTTTTTGCTGGACGTTTCGGCAAAAAGCGTGTATACTGATCGTCGGTAATCTGATAGGCATTCTATTGTCAGGTGTAAGTGCTGTAAAGGCAGCACGAGAAAAACAACCGAGGAGAGTTATCATGAACAAAACCGAATTGATCAATGCCGTAGCTGAAACCAGCGGACTTACCAAGAAAGACAGCGAAGTTGCTCTTAACGCCATTCTGGATACGATCCAGAACGCTATGAAGAGCGGCGATAAAGTACAGTTGGTGGGCTTTGGTTCCTTTGAGGTCAAAGAGCGTGCTGCCCGCACCGGCAAGAATCCGGCCACCGGCGCTACGATTGAGATCCCCGCATCCAAGGCCCCCGCATTCAAGGCCGGTAAGGCTCTGAAGGATGCCATTCAGTAATCCATAATTGCTCCAGAAGCCCCGACCAATTTGGCCGGGGCTTCTTTTTATACCCTTGCGGGCATGGAAAATACTGTTTGAATTGGCAAGCGTACTCATTTCTGCTATACTACAAACGAGATATAAAACTTACATACGCAGTTACGGAGCAATACGATGATTGTTTTTGACTTGGAATGGACACGGCCGTTTGGGCAAGAAAGCATGGAGGAGATCATTCAGATCGGCGCTGTCAAAATAGATAAACTTGGCGGCCCGATCACGGACAGTTTTACCGTATACATCAGGCCATCCGTCTATCAGGAGCTGTCACCGATTGCGAAGCGCCTGCCGGATATTGCCCTTTCGGTGGACTCGGAGGTAGCGTTCCCAGACGTTCACCAAGCCTTCGTGGATTGGTGCGCCGACGATACGGTATTCGCTTCATGGGGCGGCCAGGATATAGGCGTCTTGGCAAAGAACGCGAAACATTGGGAGCGGCCTGCATTCACTGTAACGGAGGCATATAACCTTCAGGCGGCCTTTTGCCGCACGCTGGATGCAGACCGGCAGATCTCATTGGAAACCGCAGCCTCATATTGTCAGCTTCCAGCGGTGTTTTCCTTCCACAATGCGCTTTATGATGCCATGTATGCGGCATTGGTCACCGGCTGGATCGATCCTGCTGCGCTGCCGACGCCGCCGAAGCACAAGAAGCCACAAAAGCGCAAGGCGTTCTTCAGTACATTGGAATATCCCTCGCAGCCGAGATATAAGGCCGGTATATTCCCCACGCGGGAAAAGGTGATGAACGGCAGAAAAGCGCGGTTCGCTCAATGTCCCATCTGTCAGGAGCGATTCTGCGTTTGCCGCTGGTATCCGCTGGACGAGCAAGTGTTTTATAGCACTATCGTCTGCCCGGAGCATGGCCGTTTTCCGGTTCGCCTGACGGTGACACACCGCACAGACGGTCAATGGCATGGGCGTAGTACCGTCCCTGTCCTGACGGATATCCAACGTGAGCTGTTTCAGCAAGCGAAGGCCAATGAGCCTATTCCGTGCCGACGGAGAAAAACCAAGTATCCTTGGTGGCGAAAAGAGATTGAACAGAACGTATAAAGAGACTGAGGGACTTGCGGATCACCGCAAGCCCCTCAGTTTGTCAAGTTTACCGGATGGTAAATTTTCTGATACAGTTCAAGAGCACCAGGCATAACTCCTGAAAGAGATCTTCATTGAAGATCCCCTGTTGCATGGACTCCTTGTAAAGAAGCGGCCGGTACATATTCAGTATTACCTCCACGGCTGCAGAATCTCCGGCCTTTGCCAGCGTAAAGAGTGTAATAAAATCATTCACGGTTTTCACCTCCCACCGCATCTCTCAGACGCTTGATCGTCCGGTGATAGGACATAGCCGCCGCACCATAAGTGATGCCAAGAGTACGGGCAATCTCGGAAAGACTCTTTTCTTCCAGCACTTTGGACAGGAATATGTAGCGCTCCCGCTCACCCAAGTGTTGCAAGGCGGTAAGTAGACGTCCATTTTCCAACTGTTGGGCTAAAGGCAATCCGGAAAAGAGATCCGTCTCACCTGATAACTCAGATGCCTCAGTATATCGTTCGAGGGACTGTTCCATCAGCATAGTATCCGCATGCTTCTTGAGATACGTCCTTTTGTAGTTGCGGATCGCGGCGAGCAGATAAGCGGTAAACTGGTTTTGTGCCGTACAGGATTTATATTGACTATCCCGCATAATAACAGGCCTCCTATTCATGATGATTTCACAGAAAAATCGTCATGATGGGCGGGCTTCGGCATCTCACGACATAGTCCAGAACTATCCGATACAACGAAAACGCCCGCACTCTGCGCATGGCAGGGCGCGGGCGTTCCAGTAAATAGAACGACCTTAATTCGCGTCGTGTTCTCGTAAGGGGTAGTCTTCAACATTACCCGGTATCGTGCTCATAGCTTATTCGCCGCTGTGCATATGCTTTAAATCCCTTCCGAATGCCTGTATGTTCCTCCCTCCTATCGGCAGAATACGACGCTTGTTTTTTTACAGTCTCCTATATAGTAAACAAAGCCTCGCTCTACGTAAGAGCGAGGCTTTGAACATTATTTGTCTTCATTTCGATTGCGGCGCAGACTGGTTTTCAGCGCCATAACAGTGTCTGTGATGATCTTGATTTCATCCTCGTTGCAGTCCGCGACCAGCTCAGAGAGCCAACTGTTCAGGATCGGACGTGTGCTGCGGGTCTCCATACACAGCACCTCATTGGGATCACAGTCCAGAATATTCATCAGCTGCACGAGCAGCTTCGTGCTTGGGATCGTCGCGCCGGTTTCAATATGGCTGATATGCGAAGTTCCCACATCGACCATTGCGGCAAGCTGTTCCTGTGAAAGCTTTTTCCGAAGACGGGCCTCTCTGATCCGCGCGCCGATGAACTCGTAGTTTACCATACAACCAAATCTCCTAATCTTTTCTTACGATTTGTATTGTATGTGCAATTTGACAATGTTATAATATCCCAAAAGTACATTTGTATAATCAGACATAGTTCTTGCGAAATTTAAGGCCAAAAAACCACTTTTCTCAAGCTGACACTATATCCTGTAAGGGTAGGTGGGGATATGAACAAGCCAATCCGCTGTGCGGTCATAGGACAGAACCCCATGCGGTTCCCGTGGGGCTTCGATGAAGAAGATAAGTTCTGTTCTAAAATGAAAATGGAACTGCGCAGCAGATCATGGCGCTGCGCCAGAGCGGCGTATCTCAGTTCCTGACTGCCTGCGATTGCGGAGTTGGGTTATATGCGGGCGAAATCATCAATGGCCTGCGTACAACCGACAGAAATCTGATGCTCATTTGCTACATACCACATGAGGAGCAGGCTACAAAATGGGCGCCCTACCTGCGGGAACGCTACTTCACGATGCTAGAGAAATGCACCCTTATCTCCGCTGTGCGCGAGGTTGGTGCGTCAGACGCACAGATGCAAGCCTATAAAAAGATCATCGACTTGGCAGATGGGGTGCTGGGTGTCTATGATCTGGACAGTCCAGCCATGGGTGATGCCGAAGATAAGGCGTTGGCCTATGCCGTGAACACAGCCCGTAAGCCTGTGCTGGTGTTAGACCCTATCAAGTTGACTACATTTCAGATCAACGAGCATTTTGGGCCTATGCAGCCTTAAACCCGATACATATTCGAGCTACTACTATTTGTCGGCCAATCGGCCGCACACGAAATACCACAAAAGGACGCCGGGGGGCGTCCTTTTCCATAAAAAAATTTCGCAAAGTATCGTACTTTGCGAAAACACTCAAAATTTGGCTTGAATACAGTATATAGCAGGTCGTCCAAAATGTCAATAAGCATTTCAAGAAACGGTCATTTCACAAAATAAGACCCGCAAACCCGCATGAATACTGGATTTGCGGATTCTTTCGCAAAGTACGATACTTTGCGAAAGAATTCTCCCACAATTTGGCAGAATTGCATAATCTGAGTTCTGTGACGTCGTGTGGCTGCGTGTTGTAAAGGCGGGATTCCGCCAGGGCGCAGCATAGAAGGAATATGGGGCAAAACCCACCGCGGACGGCACTGTGAGCGCAAGGAAGTGACCGAAACGGCTTTCAGCCGTTGGGCAACACCCGCCATTGGGATAGAAATCCTGAGAAGGTAGGTCATGTACGGGGACGAAAGTCCGTGGCGCAAGGGCAGTAGAATTGCACGGCTGAGAACTTGTTGACAACGGCGCACCCTCGTTGTGACGAAGGGCAGGAGTACGCGCCGATGGGAGACCCGTCGGTGTTTTTTCTTGCCAAATGCGCCGGACTTCCGTGAGGAAGGCCGGTATTTTTTCGCCATTATGGGAGGGAACATCTCATGAGTCATTGGAATCCCCACTCCAAATTCGATTATCAGGAATGGCTCCGCCAGCAGGTGGCGAAGCGGGCCAGGGCAGCGCTGGACGCCCGCGACGCGGCGTTCGCGGAGAAACACACGGACACGCCCCTGAATGAGTTGGCGCACTATCTGCGCCGCCAGGCGGATATGCTGCGGCGCACACCGGGACCCTGCGAGGTGGACGGCGGCGCGTTCATTGAACAGCGCTTCGGCAGCTGGGAGGCGGCCTGTAAGGCCGCGTATCTGTGTCCGCCGGTACGCCTGCCCAAGCTCATCAACACGGCCCGGTACAACCGGGAGAAAAAAGTGCAGGAGCCGCTGGTGATAGCGGAGCACGAGGAGAAAAAGAAGCTGAAGCGCCAAAAGAAGGCCCAGCGCCGCAATGAGCTGGCTCAGGAGCAGGCCGCGAAGCGCCGGGCGGAGAAGGAAGCGGAGAAAGCCGCTGAATAATTTGCAAGCCGAACGGCATTACGCCGTTGTGTTTTTCCATAGGGCAGGGAGAGCTTGCCACTCTCCCTGCCGCACCTCAAAAACCCAAGGCCATCCGGCCTTTTGATATAGAGAAAAAATCACACTTCCCCCGCCTTTTTGGTGCCGTTTTGCCCCGCAGGGGCAAAACAAGACACAGCACCCATGGGCCACGGGAAAAATCAAGAAAGAGAAAGGAAGATCACGGGATGAAAAAACGAATCGTATCATTCCTGATGGCGCTGGTGATGGCAGTCTCGCTGCTGCCGGTCAGCGCCTTTGCGGAGGATGGGGCTTATAAAGTGATCGAAGACGCCGCTGTGCAACAGGGTAATGATACAGATGTGATCGCCGTACAGGCGGCGGAGACGGATATTTTTAAAATAGATGGTGAATATGAGATTGCGGAGTATATTGAATCAGGTTTCTATGGCGCGCCGACGTTGGTAGTACGAATTCCTACTAATACAACAGAAATCAAAATTAACATTGATGCAGAATATGGTGTTCTGACCGATTACGGATATGAAGCGATATATGGTGAGTTTAAGCCCGTAGGCGAATATCATACATGGTCTTTTGACGACGAAAAAGTTAAAATTTCCGATATCGAAAAAGAAAAGTGGGTTGATGCTCAATTTGCAAAATATGATTTATATATTGCCGCTTTTGTTGATAGCTTAGATGTTGCCACAGAATTTGCGGATATTATATTTTTTAAGTCAGATGTCCCGCTTTCTGGTGGCGGATTGTCTGATGAAGAAAAAAAGCCTCTTAAAGATTTATTAGATACTGTAACAGGTGAAAACGAATTAAACTGGTATCAGAAAAATGATCGATACAACGGAAAAGATACGGACACGATTGTCGATAAAACCATAGGCTTTTGGAGCCAGTTTGTCTCCGATAATGGTCCGAGGAGCATTGCAGAAGGATTCCTGAAAACGGCGAGTTCCACGGCGCAAATAGAAAAAGCAAGACAAGACCTCGCCGCCGCTATCACCAAGCTGATCCCCGCCGACCGGGCCAACACCACGGCGCTGTATGAGGCGCTGCAAAGCACGCCCAGCAGCAACGACGGCGCTTACACCGCCAAATCCTGGGCGGCGTATAAGGCCGTCCGGGACAAGGCCCAGGCATTGATGGACAGCATGTTCCACGATGACGGCAGCCCTAACCTGACCAACAACACCAAGGATAAGAACGGCGAAATTGAAACGCTGGCTGCGGAGCTGGAGACGTCCCGCAAGGCGTTGGATGAAAACGCCAGCAGCGACGCAAAAACGGACGTTCAATATATTATCAAGGAGATCCAGCGCTATTATGACCGCTATGCCAACGCCGACCTGAGCGGCTATACCGCCGAAAGTGCCGCAGCGCTGCGGGCAGCCCTGACACAGGCGAAGAAGCTGGTGGACGAGTTTGTGATCGCCGATATGGGCACCAACGACTACATTCAGCTCGGTCAAGCCCGGCGGACGCTGCGCAAGGCCGCCTACGGGCTGGAGACGGTTTCTCAGGATAAGATCAGCGTAAAGGTATCCGTGCTGGATTCCTTTGACACCGCTTTCCAGCGCGTGGGCGAGTTTGCCACCAATTACAATAAGAATACCTATACCGGCACCATGACGCTGGACGCCAACGCCAGCGCCTACGACCTGCTGAACAGCAACAACTGGCTGAAGCGCTATAACGTGGATTCAGAGCCGCTGGTATTCCTGAACGGTGAGCTGGTAAAAGGCAATGGTACGTACAGCGACTGGGGCACCGACGGAGAATACAGCATGCTTCCGTCCATCAAGCTGCACAGCGGCGACGCGCTGACGCTGGTGTGGATCTATCCCAAGCAGGTGGAGTACTCCAGTCAGGTGGGCACCTATCCCGAACTGTTTATCTACATTCGCGACTGGTTCCGTTACAGCACCATCTCCGCCCCCGTTGAAGTGGAGGCGGGCAAGCCCTTCAGCATCACCGTCACGTCTGAGGCGGCGCTGCCGTACTTCGACGCCAATACCCGCGCCGTGGCCGGTGCGGGGGTCTATCGCAGCGAGGCTGCCGCCACCGCCGAAGATGCCGCTGTCAGCTATCTGGGCGTGAATACCTACGCCGTTACCGACGCCACCGGCAAGGCCAGTGTGACGCTGTACGGCGAGGGCTATACCCTGCTGAACGCCTTCCGCCTGGACGAGGAGGGCCGCTACACCGTGGGCCCCTCCGTGCTGGTGCATGTGACGGCTCCCAGTGACCTGAGCGCCGTGAAGAAGCAGCTGAAAACGGAGCTGGACGCCGTCTATTATGACGAGAATTACCCCGAGAGCTACTTCACCGCCGAGCAATGGCAGAAGGTGCAGGACGCTTACAACACCGCCGTGGCGGCCATCGACGCGGCGGAAGCCTCCGGCTCAGCGGGCGACGCCCAGCAGAAGGCCATCCAGGACATCAAGCAGCTGCAGAACAGTGCCGACAACAGCAACCGGCTCAATCTTGAGAAGTTCCGCCGCCTGCTGAACGCCCTGCCCGACGATGTGACCAAACTGGACGCCACGGCGGAGCAGCAGATCAAAGACCTGAAGACCTGCTACGAGGCCATGACGGGCTATCAGCTGGGCCAGCTGACGGGCAAGGAGCAGAAGAAGTACGACGCCGTGGTGAAGGCGCTGTCCGACGGTCTCGCCCCCGCCATCCAGCGCAAGCTGACCTTCCAGCAGCAGTTTGACAGCAGCATCCCCGCTGCCGATCAGGCGGCGCTGAACAGCATGATCGCCTATCTGCAGGACAGTACCCGCGTGGACGATAAGTATACGCCGGAGATCGGCGGCAACATGCAGGGCAAGCTGTTCGCTTTCAGCACCCGCAAGTATGTCAACTACGGCAATGCCTATACCCAGATCACCGAGGCCCCCGCGCTGACGCAGGATATCTACGCCTGTATCAATCCCGACTACACGGCGTATTTCCTGTGCCGTGACGCGGCCGTCAGCGCGGGCAAGCTGAGCGGCCCCGGCGTCATCTCCGGCGATGGCTGGCGCATCTCCGACGAGAGCATGACCATGTTCGTGCCGAAGGAGAACGACAGCAATATCACCCGCGTACTGGGCCACATGACCTATACGGTCAACGGTAAGCAGTACGCCATCCGCAGTATCAGCGTCAGCGGGCTTGAGACCGATGCCGACAAGGTGAACGCCACGTTCTACGATACCAGCGTGTATCGGGGACGCTACGTCACCCAGTGCAACCAGGTGGTGCCCGATACGTTCCTGCGGCTGACCACCGGCTTCGACGACGTGACCATCACCGTCACCTGGGCGCCGGTGAACGCCGATAGCAGCGAGGCTATCGCCGCCGCCAAGACCGCCGCCAAGGCCGATCTGGCCGCCGAGCTGGCCAAGTACAAGCCCAGCAACGAGAATTACACCAATATCAAGACCGCCCATGACGACGGCGTGAAGGCCATCGGCAAGGCTTCCACCCTGGCCGAGATCACCAAGGCCAAGGCCTCCGCCCTGAGCGAGATGCGCATGGCCGCCAGCGGCGGCTACTACGGCGCCGAGATCAAGGACTGGTCCCAGGGCGATCCCTTCGACGCCGGTGAGCAGGTGGGTACCGTCACCGTCAGCGTGGCGAACTTCACCTACGACGATGGCTACTACTACCGCAAAGCCGGTGAGACGCCCTTCCTGTACAAGGAGAACTATCCCCTGGGCGAGAATGACAGCGTCATGACCGTCATCCTCCGCGCCCTGAAGGACAATGGCTATTCCTGGAACGGCAGCACGGGCAACGACAAGAACAAGGGCGAGGACTACGGTATCACGTATCTGTCCAGCGTCTCCAAGACGGAGAACGGCAAGACCTACTCGCTGGGTGAGTTCGACGGCGGCGGCCAGTCCGGCTGGATGGGCACGCTGAACGATTGGTTCACCAACTATGGCTTCACGGAGTTCGCCGTGAAAAACCGCTCGCTGGGTGACGGCGATTACATCAGCATCCAGTACACGCAGGACGGCCTTGGCGCCGATCTGGGCGGTACCTGGGACAACAGCGACACCACGCTGAAGGCGCTGGAGATCGAGGGCGGCACGCTGGTCAGCAAGTTCGTCCCCGGCGAGGCGGGCGGTACCTATGAGTACACCCTGGCCATCGACAGCGACGCTGCCGAGGTGCGTCTGACCCCCACCGCCAGCAACAAGAACTTCCTGACGAAGATCTTCCTGAACAACAAGGTCACCGACAATACCGAGGGCGCCAGCTTCTATAAGCGGACGCAGTACATCCCCGTCACCAGCGGCGACGTGATCTATGTGGGCTGCGGCGAGCGTGCCTGGCCCAGCATGAACAACCAGGAGGGCAATACGCAGTCCAACGACGGCACCTGGTACGCGCTGCGCGTGGTGAACGTCAAGGGCGACGCCGGTGCGGTGAACGATATGATCGACGCGCTGCCCAGCGCCTCCGCGGTGAAGTACAGCAGCTATCAGCAGTTCGTGGATGCCGTGGCCGCGGCCCGCACGGTCTATGATACGCTGGACGACGCGGCGAAGAAGGCTGTCGATCCCGCCAAGCTGGCGAAGCTGGAAGAGCTGGAGAAGACCATCGAGGGCTTCCAGGCCATCGACGACGTGAAGGACAAGCTGGATAAGCTGCCCAACGCAGGCGGCCTGACCATCGACGATCAGGAGGCCGTCAAGGCCGCTCAGGAGGCTTACGACAAGCTGACCGATGATCAGAAGGAGTATCTGTCCGGCTCCCAGATCGACAAGATGGAGAAAGTGACCAACCGCATGGAGGAGATTATCAAGGAGAATCCCACTCCCACGCCGACGCCCGGCGGCAACGGCGGCAGCAAGAAGCCCAGCCAGTCCACCGGCAAGGACGTGAAGTCCGGCAATACCGGCGACGCGGGCATTACCCTGTATTTGGGTATGGGCCTTGTGGCCGTCCTGGCTGGCGCGGTGATCGTCATCCGTAAGCGCAAGGAGAACTAACAACTAGCCTTTCTTTGATTTTTCTCTATATGGCAGCAGCGGAGATGCGTTATGTATCTCCGCTGCTGTCGTTTCTGAAGAATACCCGATTGATATTTCTTTATTTACCGTCCTTTGCGGCCACAAACCATCGGCCTTTTTCAAACCAGAGATAACTCTCCTGTCCCCGTATCCGACAGGTATACCGGTCTCCCACGCCACCCACGCTTTGACAGGCAGCGCGGCGTACATCCAGTATCTTGTCAATGTGATACCTTCGTGTCTCGTCAAATTCGATCTCAATGGGACGCATTTTCCCACCTGCATCAAAATGCACCGTCACCGGCACATACCGCTTTTCAAGCTCCATTCATTTACCCCCTATCCTGCGAAATATCCCACGGGATGTACGGTGTGATCATCCTTGGGATTGATACGGCCCAGCACCGGATCGGACATGGTAATGGCGCGGCGCACGCTCATATAGCCATATCGCTGCCGCAGCCTGTCCACAGTCACATCGATCTGCTCCCACGCGCTCCGACGCCTATCGTTATCAAAAAGTGAAGTTTGTATACCAATAGTCGCATCTACCAGATCGGCGCCACGCACACCAATACTGCGTATCGGTGCCGTCCACGAATAGCTGCGACGGAACAGGTCGAACGCCACTTCTGCGATCTCCGCACTGGAGCAGGTCGGAACCGCCAGCTTCCGCTGGCGGCTATACCAGTGCAGTTCTTTGTCCCGGACGCTGACTTCGACCACCATACACTTTGATGCCAGCTCCCGCATCCTGCAGGCAACGCTTTCCGCCAAAAGATACAGCATGAGACGCACATCATCATCATTGACCAAATCGCGCGGTGTGGTGGCGCTGTTGCCCACCGATTTTATGGCGCGAATATGGTCACTGCGCTGCACAGGTGATATATCTAATCCGTTGGCGAAGGTGTGCAGCACCAGTCCCATCTTTCCCAGCTTATATTCCAGAAGCTCCGGCGATGCCTCCGCAAGCTGCCCAATGGTATATATCCCAACACCGCGCAGCTTGCGTTCAGTGGCCGGACCAACATAGAGAAGGTCGGCTGCCGGCAACGGATAGACGAGTTCTTTGTAATTATCCCGCTCAATGCGGGTGATGGCGTCCGGCTTTTTGTAGTCGCTGCCCAGCTTCGCTGTGATCTTATTATCTGAAACGCCGATGCTGGCGGTGATCCCCAGCTCAAACTTGATCCGCTCGCGGATCTCTTCAGCAATACTCATGGCCGAGCCGAACAGTCCAACGCTGCCAGTTACATCCAGCCAGCTTTCATCAAGTCCAAACGGTTCGATTTGGTCGGTGTATCTTTCGTAAATCTCATGAGCCATTTTACTGAACCGGATATATTCATTCATGTCGGCAGGCAGCACCACCAGATCAGGACAGACCTGTTTCGCCTGCCAGATAGCCATACCGGTCTTGACGCCTCGTGGCTTCGCTACATAGTTGGCGGTAAGGACGATCCCATGGCGGGCCTCTGGATCACCACAGACCACCACCGGCTTTTGCCGCAGCTCAGGGCGACGCTGGCATTCTACGGAGGCGTAAAATGCGTTCATGTCTACATGCAGAATATGCCGCCCCATCTTTTGTCCCTCCTCACAGTTTTTTCAGATTCTATAATAGAACATGAGTTCTAAACGTGCAAGCGGTAAATCGAGGAAGCTATGTGTAGTGCTGGCATTTTGACAATACAAAATGTAGGAGAACTCTGTGCACAGCGTTTACAGCGGTTGTGCATTGATAAAAAAGAGACTGGCAGTAAGGCTGTATCTGTGAGGAAAAATTCTACGCCTTACACAAAAAAGGAGAGGATAGTTCATCCTCACCTTTCCCGTGTCATGTGTTATTCTTATTGTTCCTGTATTGCAGCCAGGGAGTTCAGGAGCGAATGGAAACCATCTTCTCCCAACATGGCAGCGGCATCGAACGGGATACTCTCTGATGCCGTGACAGGCGGAAGATCTCCGGGCGTATTCCCCTCCGTTGAGGGTATGGCTTCCGGCTGCATGTTGGATAGTATCTCGCGTACCAACTGTTCCACTGTCTGCCGGTCTATCTTGGGCGTAGCTGCGGCCTCTGGAGACTCCGGGCAGTTTATGTAATGGATCACGGCATTGACAAGGAACTGCGCCTTGCGCCGCCCCTGTTCGTTCAGGATAGCGGCTACCTGCTGGTGGCTTGGGTCGCCGGCATTGAATTGCACTGTGAATCGGAAGGCGTCTTTCTTCTCGCCCATACTGTTCACCTATTTGCTTTCGTGGCTGCGTATAGGAGCCCGTACCCGGCAGCATTGGCGCCGATCTCCTCCACAAAAATGGCTGTACCGATCTTGCCGGAGTTTTCGATCTGTTTGCGGAGCAACAGTGAGCCGCCGCCTACGAAAATGACCTTGCCGGTACGCAGCTCGATCTTCCGCTCACGCAGGGTACGGAAAAGGTCTGCCACAAAGGACTCTGCGCCGCGCTCTACCAGTGCTTGGATCTTGCTTCCATACTCTGTACTGCGGCCGGTAAGGATGGCATCAATGTCCGTTTCCTCCAGCAGCAGATCATAGTCGGCACGGATCTTGGACAGCAGCCGATTGTAGAGCGTGATAATGCCATTTTCCAGCGAATCACAGGATGCCCAGTCCGCCGCACCGTAGCGCAGGGAGAGATAGTCGGCGGTAAAGCCGCCAATATCGATCACAATGGCCTTGGCAACCGTGCCGAGCTGGAGCTGCTTGAATACCGGAGCCGTGGCCGCCAGTGCCTGCGGGAAGCAAATCGCCTCCGTGATGCAGATGGAATAGACCTTACCGTTGAACTCGAAGCCGATCATACCCCTGTCAAGGAAGTATTGGGCGAAGCGCTTATACTGTGTGCCGTAATGCGCGGGCGGCAGCCCCACGGCAAGCTGAATGTCCATCAGCTGATCCGGCGCATACCGGCCTGCGGCATTGATCTCATAGGCGATGGCGAACAGCGTCAAGATGAAAAACCGGTCGTCCTCCGTCTTATCACGGATATAGGGAATACGCTGGTCAGAGAGGGTGTAATACTTCCCGTTGTAAAACATGATGTTATCGCCAAATGGCGGCCGGGTATCGCTTTCCATCAGGCCAGAAGTAAATGTCCGGCTGGTGGTCTTGATCTGTTTATTTCCGTGGTCGATACAGACTAACATAGAATCAGCTCCTTCATTTCGTGTTTATACTGTGTTTATACGACTTTAATACGCATTACTGCAACAGATAGGAAAAAGACAGACGTGGAAATCTCCACGTCTGTCTTTACAGCCTGTCAAAGAACGCCAGTTCTCGTTATGCGAGAGCTGGCGTTTTAGTCGTATCAAAGAAGAAATAGGGCAGAAAAACAAAGAAATCAGAGCGGCTCCACTTCCAGAGGGCCAGTTTTTTGAGATTCATAGCAGCATATTTAAGCCTCA